>Ga0172368_10003310_pt1 | contig 19699 bp, 25 predicted proteins | sample Lak11m_FD_114540 | JGI IMG/M metagenome (GOLD analysis project Ga0172368, IMG submission 114540) | Freshwater microbial communities from Kabuno Bay, South-Kivu, Congo - kab_022012_11m | ecosystem: Environmental > Aquatic > Freshwater > Lake | place: Democratic Republic of the Congo: South-Kivu...
CTTGTGTTTATTGTGATATGGGTGAGCATGCTTGCCGTGAGCCGTATTCAATTTAAGCATTTTTTAATATTAACGGCGGGAGCTCTGCTACTTTTACCTATAGGTTGGGCAACGATGCATGACTATCAAAGAGACAGAATAACGGCCCTTGTTAACCCTGCAAGCGACCCAAAAGGTGCCGGTTATAATGTAAACCAGGCACAGATAGCGATTGGTTCAGGGCAGTTTCTAGGGCGGGGGCTTGGGCATGGTCCTCAGTCGCAGCTTAACTTTATTCCTGAGAAGCATACCGACTTTATTTTTGCGGCGCTGTCTGAGGAAATGGGATTTTTAGGTGCATTACTTGTGATAGTTCTTTTTGCGACCTTGATCGCTCGTGGAATAATGATTGCCGCAAAGTCACGTGATTATTTTGGTATGTACCTCTCTACCGGTATAGTGGCTCTTCTTGCTTTCCACATCTTTCTAAATATTGGAATGAATGTTGGTATTGCGCCTGTCGCCGGTATTCCGTTACCTTTAATAAGCTTGGGAGGTTCATCTGTGATTGTAATCTTTATTCTTCTCGGCATCCTCGAAAGCATTCATATTCATAGAAAGGGACTGGATTTCTAAAATCTCGTTGACGATAGTTATGATTTCTAGTATAATTTTCTAGTACTAAATTTTTAAAAATGGCTGAAGAAAAAAAGAACACAAAATTTGCAGTTATAAAAACCGGCGGTAAACAATATAAAGTTTCCGAAGGTGATGTTTTGGATATTGAAAAAATTGAACTCGAAGATGGCAAAACATTAGAATTTGATGAGGTGCTTTTGGTAGCAGACGGAGCAAAGGTGGAAGTGGGCAATCCAAAAGTTGAAAGCGCTAGAGTTCAGGCAAAAGTAGTGTCACAGGAAAAAGCAGATAAAATTGTCGTGTTTAAATATAAGAAACGTAAGAATCAGCGGACAAAGGCCGGCCACCGGCAAAAACTGACAAAGGTTCAGATAGAGAAAATAGCTTCAAAATAATGTTAGCTTCTCGGCTTGGATATGAAAAATTACTTTTTTATACCCCTCGCTCTAAGTCGCTAATAAACAACCTCAAAAAGGGGTTGTTTTTAGTTTTTATGGTGTTACGATTTTTATAGGATTGTTTGATAAAACCAACTATTTTGCCCTGCTAATCAAGATTTAAGGAGGGGTCATGATCACGAAGGAAAAAATCAAGCAAGACCTGGAGACACAAATTGAGGCTATTGTAGTCTCTCCTCCCGCCGTAGTTAACGACGGGAGAATCCCGATTGTCGGGATAAATTCAGGAAGAAAGTATCTGTATCGTCTTTCTGACGTACGTCTCCATAGGGGGAAGGTATTGAGAGAAGTATTGGGCCTTGAGCTCACAGCAGCCTAAATACAACAATATCGTTTTCCTTAAACTTACAGAGGGCCCGCGTTTACGCGGGCCCGCTACATTTTATAATTTAAATTTTGTTCGTATTCTGATACCATAGGGGATATTATGGGTAAGGTCATTACTATAACAAATCAAAAGGGTGGGGTTGGCAAAACTACGACCACTATGAATCTCGCGGCATTTTTGGCAAATGAAGGCAGCCGAGTTCTGCTTATTGATCTGGACCCGCAAGGGAACTCAACAAGCGGGCTTGGTATAGATAGGAGAGCAGTACAAAGGTCATTGTATGATATTTTAATTAATGAAACTGACCCGCGCCAAGCTATATATAAAACAAAATATGACAACTTACACATTATTCCTTCGGCGCAAGTTTTGGCGGCTGCGGAAGTGGAGTTGGTATCGCACTTAGCGCGTGAACACAAACTCAAAAATGCCCTTTCAAAGATTTCAAGCAGTTATGACTACATCTTTATGGATTCTCCGCCGTCACTTGGATTACTTACGGTTAATGGGCTTACTGCATCAGATAAAATATTAATTCCCGTGCAAGCAGAGTATTTTGCTCTTGAGGGACTAAGTCAGCTTTTGCATACAGTCCAGAGAATTAAAATGAATCTAAACCCAAAAATAGATTTGCTCGGAGTACTTATAACCATGTATGATAAAAGAACGATTCTCTCACGGCAAGTTGAGCAAGAGAGAAAAAAACATTTTCCTGGAAAAGTTTTTGAAACAATAGTTCCAAGAAATATTCGTCTTGCTGAGGCGCCGAGTTTCGGTAAAAGCATATTTGGTTATGACAAACTTGGCAAAGGGGCAAATGCTTATAAAAGTTTAGCAAAGGAGGTGCACATAAAATGTCAGTAAGCTCAAGTAGAGGTTTGGGAAGAGGCCTAGACGCTCTTATCCCAACAAATGATGATACAAAAGTTTCAGATTCATCTGGTCGAAATACGGAAGGAAACTTTATCAATGTTCCGACTAGTTCAATAAGCCCAAACTCCGAGCAACCGAGGCAGAGTTTTAATGATGAGTCCTTGGCAGACCTCGCGCAGTCGATTAAAGAAAATGGCATCATTCAACCTCTCATTGTAGTGAAAGCCAGTGATGGCTATGAGCTGATAGCCGGTGAAAGGCGCCTTCGCGCAGCGAAAGTCCTAGGACTTAGTGAGGTGCCTGTAATTATCCGAGATGCTGAGGAACTGAAAAAACTCGAACTTGCTCTTATTGAAAATATCCAGAGAGATAACTTAAATGTTTTAGATGAGGCGCGTGGTTACAAAAGGATGATGGATGAGTTTTCACTTTCGCAGGAAGATGTAGCAAAGAAAATGGGAAAGTCTAGGAGCGCTGTAGCAAACAAAGTCCGCCTTCTAGATTTGCCTGTTGAGGTGAAAAGGGCGATTAACTCAAGTCAGATTACAGAAGGTCATGGAAGGGCTCTTCTCGGGCTAGACAGCCCAGATCAAATGCTGGTACTCTGCGGGCTTATAATTGCGCGCAAACTATCTGTGCGCGAAACCGAGCAAAAAGTTAACGATATTTTATCCGGACAGAAGATTAAATCTACAAAAAAAGAGACAGATCCGGACGTTTTGGAACTTGAAAAAAGTCTTCGTGAAAAAATCGGCGCAAAAGTGAAAATCCGAAACAAAAGAGTCGGCGGTTCGGTTGTAATAGATTATACATCTCAGGAAGAACTCGATAGAATTTTAGGATTTTTTAGGTAAAAACATGGGAATACAGGTAGAGTTTAACCCGGATCTCGCTTTGAGAAATTTCTCTGATTTTCAAAAGGGGAGTAGGAAAGAGGAAGAGTGTATTCCGAAGAATATTGTAGTTGGCAAGATCTATGATTTTTTAAAAAGCGGACAAAGAAACTACTGGTTAGATGGAGAGCTGCCGCTTCTTGAGACGAAGGGTAATGCAGTCTTATCACGTCCCGTAGCAAGTATTGTTATTTTGGAAGCAACCCATTTTAAGGATGGTGATATAACATATACAAAAGGAAAATATAAAGTAGTCGAAGTTTTTACTGATGATAAAATTTATTTTGAAAGCTATGCAAGGGCAAAAAGCTAGCAAAAAAGGATATTTTATAGTATAATCATTTTTCCCCATAAGTACCTTTAAAAAATATTTTTTGTGGATTCTGTTTGACAAACTTTACCTTGAAGTGGAGGCAGAATGTATACAGGCTACAACACTAATAAAATAAGAGGAACGCTCAGCGAGGAGGAAACAGAGTATTGGAGGGAAAAAGCAGAAAGGGTAGTATGTAATATAGAGGGTTGTGGCACCAAGCTTGCCAGTGATAATAAATCCGGAGTGTGTTCTGTACATGGTGGCAACAGTTATGCGCTCTCACACACGGGAAAATATGAAAAGGATTGGCGTCAGGCGTTTTTTAGGTCTTGTATGCAGCTTCTGGCAAATGGAGTTGCAATCACCAGAAAAAATCTGGAAACAATCGCCGTTGACAGCCCTGTTCACAAAAGGATGGTTGAACTCAGGAGGGAGGGTTATATCACTTTCGGCGGAAAGAACACTTTGTATAAAAGAACGTCAAAGTTGTTGTTGACGGAGGAGCAAGATGAAGTAAGGCAAGTGGTCAGGGGGGTTGAAATATTCGACCCAAAGACACCCTGTATGAGTGAGGTGCAGCGACAATGTACAATCAGTGTACCGCGAACCAAGATATTTCTTCGTTTAGCGGTTCAAGACGGCTATCTCAGTGCCATTGAGCCGGCGGAGATTATTACGATAACAAAAAAGGGGGAGAACTACATTCGTGATAATCTTTAAAACAAACGCCCCGACAGTCGTCGGGGCGTTTTTCTATAGGCTAGTTTTGATACTGAGGTCTTCTGATAATCCCCATGTTGTTAAAAGGAAAAACTCTAAGCCATGTTTTTCCGGTAATATGGCTTTTAGGCAGCACTCCCCAATCGCGAGAGTCAGAAGACGCATTTGGTTGTCTGTTATCACCAAGGACAAAATATTCATTTTTGCCCATAGTTTTTGTGACGTCTCCTAGTAACTTATAACTATCAGTTTTGGGAATGTAGTACTCGCTCAAGATAAAACCATCTGGATGTTCTTTATTTTTTATAGTAACAGTTCTATCTTTTATGATGACAGTTTCTTCCGGCAATCCAATAACCCTTTTTATATAGTTAGTGCAAGGGTTCATAGGAGGAATACTGCCAACAAGGGGAAGACGGTCAAAAAAGTTTTTGATGGGATGTTTTTGGATATAAGAGTTGCATTGACTTTCCGGATGTTCAAATATTACTACATCCCCTCTTTTGTATGAGCCGATTTTTCCTGAGATGCTTTGGACAAAGATATAGTTGTTATCCTGGAAGTTTGGTTCCATGGAAGTGCCTTTTACAAGAAAGGGCTCAAGGATAAAAATTTTTGTTATAGCAACAAACAGCATTATAATTACAATAGTTTTTACAACTTCTTTAGCAAGGAGTTTGCCGTTTTTTGCTGTATCTTCACTTTCAAAATCTTCTTGTTCTATTTCCATAAGTATATAGTTAATAAGTAAACTAGTAATCAGTTTAACAACAAAACACTTGGCGGGATAGTGTTTTTTTTGTATACTTTTTCATGTGTAAAACATTACTGTGAAAATATAGGCAACAATGAGCAAGAAATCTATTGAAGACATTTTAAGTGATATAGAAGACGAAAACAACGGGGGGAATGTGCAAAAAAAGGCGGACAGAGAAAGCACACCAGTAAGTTTCAAAAAGAAAAAGAAAAAAAGGAACTGGAGAAGAAGAATCATCTTGACGGTACTTGTCGTCTTTTTGATAGTGGGTTCTTTCGCCGGTGTGAAAGCATATATGATGGCAAAGAAAATGTTTGAAGGCGGTGCTGTTCCCGGTCTTTTGGGTTTCTTGGGTCAAGGACAACTAAAAGGTGAAGCTGATGGGCGTATCAATATTCTTCTTCTTGGCATAGGCGGGGGCAACCATCCGGGAGGGACGCTTACTGATACAATCATGGTTGCAAGTGTCAAACCTCAAACAAATGAAGTTGCTATGTTGAGTGTTCCGCGCGATTTGTATGTTTCGGTTGATGGTTATGGCAAAGATAAAATAAATGCGGCTAATGCGCTTGGAGAACAAAAGAAATATCCCGGCGGGGGCATGGCGCTTTCTAAAGATACAGTTTCAAAGACATTAGATTTACCAATTCATTATACTGTTAGAGTTGATTTTGAAGGTTTCTCAAAAATTATAGATGCTGTTGGCGGTGTTGATATCAACGTGGAAGAGGACTTATATGATCCATATTATCCTGATGGCAACTATTATATTAAAAAAGGGACCCATCACATGGACGGTAAGGCTGCTTTAAAATATGCCAGAAGCCGTGAAACTACCTCTGACTTTGATCGCGCCAAAAGGCAGCAACAGATACTTGTGGCGGTCAAGGAAAAAGTGATGAGCGCAGGGACTCTCACAAATCCCCAAAAGATGAATGATATTTTAAATGCTCTATCAGATCATATAAAAACTGATATGCAGATATGGGAGGGGCAAAAACTTGCGGGGATCTTCCAAAAAGTTGATAAAAACAAGATTATAAACAAGGTCCTAGACAATGGGCCTGATGGTCCTCTTGAATCTTCTAATGCCTATGGGATGTATGTCCTAGTTCCAAGAACAGGAAACTTTGATGAGATTAGAAATATTGCTAAAAATATATTTACTGACGCTTCTCTTGGCAATGAAGCGGCTAAAATACAAATACTTAACGCAACCGGTTCTTCAGGGCAGGGTAAAAAAGCAGCAGATAGTATATCCGGCTTTGGTTTGAAGATAATGAATATTGCAACAGCCAACGAAGTTAACGCTCAGACTATGATCTATGATTATACAAATGGCGCAAAGCCAAAGACAATAGAGTTTTTAGAAAAGAAATATTGCACAAAGGCAATACAGAAATCGGATGATACTGGCCAGGGGTATGATATCACCGTTGTAATCGGAAAAGACTTTTTAAATAAAGATTAATGAAGAACTTGAAAAAGAATAAATCAGACCTCGTTTTGGTGTTTCTTTATATTGAGAGTATGCTCCTTTCTTTGATTGTTGAAAACAAGGGGTTCTTTTGGCTTCTCTTTATCCTTTCCACAGTAACAGTTTTCCTATATTGTCTGCTATTTTTGGAAATTCATTGGAAGAAAGTGCTCGAAAGCGACAAAAGGTATGATGTAGCACTTGTTGTTGTGATGACGGCTCTCTTTAATGCAAATGTAATGGTTTTTGCCAACCGCTTAGTACTTGCGATTTTGTTTTTTATATATTATCTGGGCTTGAGGTACCTCGTTGGCATGTTTAAAAAAGGAGCAGTTGTGCAGACCCAAAAAAATGCAATCAACCTTGCGGTACTTTTTACTGTTTTTTTAGGCGCTAACGCAAATGCTAATGTATCAGTTATTTTAGAAAAAAGTATAGGCAGTTTTGTTATGATTTTGTCGACTGCCATAATTTTTGTTTCTATCTATCTCATTTCTTATTATAGTTTTTTAAAAAATAAAGTTGCAAAAAAATGGACCCATGCTTACTCTATAGTTCTTGCCTTGATTCTTTCAGAAGCGGCCATAGTTTCAGGTTTTTATTTAGAGAAATATCCAAGCATATATAAAACAGAAAGCATATCAGATATGTCAATTGTCACATTGCCACTTTTTCTGGTTGTGATATATTACCTCGTATATGGACTCATGATACATAAAGTAGAGAAGAGGATTACAACTAGGGTTTTAATGGAATATTTAGGAATCTCGTTGGTTATTTTTATAACTTTATTTGTGACTATAATGTTTAGTGTTATAAAGTCTTAGGAAAGAGTAAAATGCCGGGATATAAAAAACAACAAAATATAAAAGGCGCAGAAGAGACGCAAAGCCCTGAAGGTTCAGCCTGGAGAAAAAGAGCGATATTTTTGCTTTTTGGTGCCTTTGCCCTTGGGATATTAGGTGGTATTTTGGGTACAAATATCTCAAATGGAAGCTTAAGAACAAACTTTATTCCAGGAGATAAAACTTATAAAGTTACTGAACAGTCGGCAACGATTGATGTAGTTAAGAAAATAAGTCCTTCAGTTGTCTCCATCACCAGCGAAGGATCGGTTCTTGGTTTTTTCGGGCAAACGCAAAAGACTAAAAGCGCGGGGACGGGATTTATCGTAGAGTCAAACGGACTTATTGTTACAAATAAACATGTAGTGTCAGATGAAAATGCTACATACAGCGTATTTACAAGCGATGGTAAACAGTATAAAGCCGAAGTTAAAGCCCGTGACCCCCTAACCGATATTGCTTTTGTTAAAATCGATGCCAAGAACCTGCCCGTTTCCGATCTTGGCAACTCGGACGAACTGCAAGTCGGGCAAAGCGTTGTTGCTATCGGAAATGCCCTAGGGCAGTATCAAAATACTGTAACTACCGGTGTGGTGAGTGGTATCGGTAGGGCAATATCTGCGGGAGACTCTTCGGGAGGTTCCGTTGAAACGCTTGAAAATGTTATTCAGACCGATGCGGCAATCAACCCCGGTAACTCCGGTGGACCGCTTGTAAATATAGGCGGACAGGTCATCGGGATAAATACAGCTGTGGACCGTGAAGGTCAACTCATAGGGTTTGCCATTCCTATCAATATGGTAAAAAAACAAATAGATTCTGTTAAAATTTCAGGAAAAATAGAGCGACCTGTTTTGGGTGTACGTTACATCATGATTACTAAAAACTTGGCAACGAGTAATAACCTAAAGTCAGACAAAGGAGCTCTGATATATGGCGGTGGTAACCTGGCGGTTGTCCCAGACTCAGCGGCTGCAAAAGCGGGTCTAAAAGAGGGCGATATTATCTTAAAAATAGGAAATGATACGGTTGATGAAACCCATAGTATAACATCAATTTTACAGAAATATTCACCTGGTGATAAAGTCACTCTTACCATTTTACGTGATGGACAGGAACAGAAGGTGGACGTGACGCTAGGAAAAAAATAGCTAGATAGAAGATTCTCATTTACCAATATCTAATACACAATTAAGCACTCATAAAGTAATGTTTGAAAGTTTTGAAATTGGAGATTAAACCCCCCCCCTGTCATCCCGAGCGAAGCGATAGTGGAGTCGAGGGATCCCTTGAAAATTAATTTTACAAAGACAAGGATAAAGGATTTACCCTACTTTCTATGAGTATTACAGTGGTCGGAATGACGATGTAATCTGTCTATAAAATCGATTTTTAGTTTATATTAATTATGCTTGCATTGTGAAAATAAAATATGCTTTAATAAAAACAAGTAACGTTTAGGGAAGAGTGAAATATGAGTAAGAAAGAAAACTGCTGGGAATTTAAAAAATGCGGACGTGAGCCAGGAGGAAAAGAGGTTGCGCATCTTGGTGTATGTCCGGCAGCTCAAAGTGGTGAAGGTGATGGTACAAATGGCGGAGATTGTCGCGGTAGAATCTGTTGGGCGGTAACCGGTACTTTCTGTGGAGGCAAGATACAAGGCACCTTTGCGCAGAAAGAAATAAGCTGTCTGGACTGTCCTTTCTTCAACATTGTTGAGGAAGAGGAAGGCACTGATTTTTGTTTGCTGCTTCCGGGACAGACCTATACACCTAGGTACCAGAAAGACGAGTAAGCATTGTCAAAGGGGTTAAAGAGACAACTTTAGTTATTTGTCTAATCCAGAGAGGGTTAGACTCTTTTGTTTTAAAAAAGGTATAATTGTTTGACGTATGGCTAAAAAGGCAAAAAATTCAAGAAAAGAGTTTATTTGGGCGATCATTCTCCTCATTATCGTGGCTATTTTTATATGTTTATATCCCCAACCTACAAATGTTTGTTTTGAAAATAAGTGTTTTAAGGTAGAAACCGTAAGTACAGATCGGGATCGCGCCATCGGGCTCTCATATCGCGATAGACTGGACCTCGACAAAGGTATGCTTTTTGTTTTTGATTATGAAGACAAGCACTCTTTCTGGATGAGAAATACCTTAATTCCCCTTGATATTATTTGGTTAGATGCGAATAAAAATATTGTTTTTATCAAGGAAAATGCTGAGCCTTGCAAAGAAGGAGAGCTTTGCGAAACCATTAAACCCGTCAAACCCGCATTGTATGTTTTAGAGGTGAATGCAGGACAGGCAAAAGAGGCAGGATTGAAAATAGGTGATAACCTTACTTTTAATTTTAAATAGTTTCTTGTGCAGTTTTCCATATAGTTTTTGTTAAATGTTCGAACCCGGTAAGGTCCAAATATAATCAGTTGATAAAATGCCTTTCTGTGGGCATTTTATTTTTTGAGCAACCAAAAATATCGTAACACCATACCGAAGTTCGAACTTTTGTGCTCAAAGCCCTGATGGGCTTTTTTAATATCTAATAGGTTGACATAAGTATTATCTGTAATACACTTTAATTATCAATAAATGGAAAAGAATAAAATGGAACCACAATTAGAAAGTCCCCAAGAAAATATTCAGTCTGAAAATCAGGAAGACTTAAGAAGGAAAAGTAAATTATTAAAACCATTATTAGTAATTTTGGGTGCAGTTATCATTATCGGAGGAATGGGGCTTGGGATTTTTCTATGGCAGAACCAGAAGAATAGACCACAAGAAAACTTGTCAGGGGCAGATCAAACAAAGACTAATCAAGAAGATCAAAAAGTATACAACAATACAGAATTTGGATTCAGCATTTCCTACCCAAAAGAATACAAAATCGTAGAAGATAGTAAAGATTTTGTTTCTGTCGTAAACAGTATCGAGCAACCCAAATGCCCTTCTGGCACAAAATGTTTAGACGGCAGTATAGAGGACCAAATTCTATGGATCAGAGTTATACCTAGCAACGGTTTGGATCTAGATAATTCATATAAGGAAACAAACCTTTTTAAACAAAATACTCTGATAAGAAAAAAGGAAATTGTAAAGGTAGCTGGATTTGATTCCCAGAAAATCACATTCTGTGAAGGCAAGACAGCGGCAAGTCAAACTTGCGACCAAGATTTACCCCCAGAATATGCAGTACTGCATAATGGATACTTCTATTACTTCTCGACTTTTGAACCAGGCAAAGTAGATAAGGGTGAAGCAATAATCCAAACCTTAAAATTCACAAAATAGCTGCTTGAGGAATTAGGCAGATAGCCTATTTACCGCTTTTTCAAGCTGGTTTAGTATAGAAAGGTTCGAATAGCTACCGGTAAGGTCCACCATGTTAAAATGAATTTTATACTGTTACACTAATACATATTAGTGTAACGAAGTTTATTATAATTTTGGATTTTGTATACTTGAATCTGTGATTTCGTTAATATACTCTCGTAATATAAGCTGTCATCCTTGAGGCGAAGCCGAAGGATCCCATGAGATTCTTCGTTGTACTCAGAATGACAAGAAGGGAATTGTATGAAAACAAGTAAAAACTGGGAAGAGAAAATGAAAGATTCAAAGGATCTGCCGAAGGTGGTGAAACTTGCACCAAAGGGGCAGAAACATTGGGGAGGCGAGACAATGGTTGTTCCGGCACCGCTCGAAGTTGATGAAATAATGCGAAGCGTTCCGGAGGGAAAACTGATAACAATTAACGAGATTAGACAAAAGTTGGCGAAAAAGCATCACACAGACATTGGCTGTCCATTAACCTCAGGAATTTTTGCTTGGATAGTTGCCAATGCGGCCGAGGAAATGCGAGAAAAGGGTGAGCTTAAAGATGAGGAAGTTACTCCTTGGTGGCGTACACTGAAGTCGGGCGGGATTCTGAACGAGAAGTTTCCATCAGGACCTGATATGCAAAAGAAATTATTAGAAGGTGAGGGCCATAAAGTGATACAAAAAGGGAAAAAGTGGCAAATTGAGGATTTTGAAAAAAAGTTAGTTGATGTTTAGCGATATTTTTAATATAATCCCTTTATGAAGCGTTTTTCCACTAAAGGTCTGGCGCGAATGAGCGCTAGAAATCCGTGGAGGGTAGTCGGTGCGTGGCTTATCTTACTGGCACTCTCTTTTTATTTGATTTTTAACTATCTGGGTAGTGCTCTTACGAACGGCATGACATTTGCGAAGGAACTGGAGTCGGATAAAGCCAGAAAAGTTCTTGAAAGTAAGCTTAATGTGCCTGACAAAATTACAGAAACTATTCTCGTAAAGTCAGAAAGTCAAACAGTAGATGATGCGGATTTTCGCACCCTTACAGAGAAGATATATAAAGATACAATTAGGTTGAAAGACAATGTGGAAAAAGGCATAACTTACTATATATTTCCGGATCCGTCGTTAGTATCAAAGGATAAGCATAAGACTATCATTGTACTTACCATGACTGGCGGTGAAGCTGAGGCGGTTGATAACGCGAAGGCAGTCAGGAAAATATTAGATGAGAATAAAAAAGATGGATTTGAAGTCGGCATGGCCGGACAAGGCAGTATAAATGCTGATACAAACCGCATTGCCGAGGAAACCTTTCAGAAAGCGGAGATTTTTGGTATACCACTTGCCTTTGTTGTAATGGTCGCAGTTTTTGGCACTTTAGTTGCTGCTTTTGTGCCCCTTATCATAGCTGCCTTTGCTATTATAACGGCGTTAGGTATCACAGCTATAGTTGGCCAAAAGTTTGGTCTAACTTTCTACATAATCAATATGATACTTATGATGGGGCTTGCGGTTGGTATAGATTATGCCCTTTTTATCGTATCAAGATTCAGGGAAGAGCGCAGAAAAGGACTGGATAAAGTAGATGCTATAACGAAAACCGGCTCCACGGCATCTCATGCGGTTTTCTTCAGCGGGCTTGTAGTTTTAATAGCTCTCGCCGGTCTTATGATAGTGCCGATGAGTATCTTTATGTCACTTTCTGCAGGGGCAATCTTTGTAGTTACTATGGCAATAGTATCAATTCTCACATTACTTCCTGCCATACTTTCCATCCTTGGAGACAGAGTCAACTCGCTTAAACTTCCGTTTATAAAAAGAGAGTCAATAGGCGCGGATAAAAGAGGGGGTTTCTGGGACAAGATGTCGGGAGCGGTTATGAAGCACCCTGTTATTAGCGTGGTTCTCACGGCGGGGCTCTTGATAGCACTCACAATACCCGCTTTTCATATTAAAACAGGCGCGGCCGGTATAGACTCTATCCCCGATAGTTTGCCTTCCGTCAAAGCTTATAAAGACATACAAAAAGAGTTTTCCTTAGGCATATCTCCCCCTCTTCATATAGTTATAAACGGAAACGCAAATTCTGAAAAAGTGAAAAAGGGTCTAGGAGAGCTTGAAAATAAGCTAAAAGAGAAGTCAGATATTTATGGAAAACCGGAAAAATATAGGACAAATGGAAAAGGTGATACGGGTGTACTAGTTGTTCCGCTATTCAAAGACGCCAATACACAGGAAGCGACAAGGGAGGTAAAAGACCTAAGGAACAATATTATTCCTGACTCTTTCAAAGACTCGGAGATAGAAGTGCTTGTTGGCGGGGCGGCTGCTCAAAACCTAGATTATTTTGAACTTACTGATCAGTACAGACCTATCGTCTTCGCTTTCGTTCTCGGCTTATCCTTTATCCTTCTGATGCTGGTTTTTCGTTCGCTTGTGGTGCCTGCAAAGGCGATAGTGATGAATCTGCTCTCGGTCGGCGCTACTTATGGACTTCTAGTTCTCGTTTTTCAAGAAGGGTATGGCAGTAAAATCTTTGGATTTGGTAAAGTTGAAGCGATAGATGCTTGGGTGCCGCTTTTCCTTTTTGCAGTACTTTTCGGTCTCTCTATGGACTATCATGTATTTCTTCTCTCCAGAATTCGCGAGAGATTTATGTATACAGGTGACAATACCGAGTCGGTAACGTTTGGACTTAGAAGTACGGGAAAGATTATTACCGGCGCTGCGCTTATAATGTTAGCGGTTTTTGCCGGATTTGCGACAGGAGATCTTGTAATGTTTCAGCAGATGGGATTTGGTCTCGCTGTCGCGGTACTCTTGGATGCCACCATTATCCGTTCCGTACTCGTACCTGCCAGTATGAAGCTTCTAGGCAAATGGAACTGGTATCTGCCCGGATGGCTCAAGTGGCTCCCCGAACTCCATGTAGAAGGGGGAGAAAAAGCAGCAGAAAGGACTTTTAAAAAATGAAGAAAAAAGACTCACAACCAACAGCCATAGAGCGCATTTATACAAAAATATTTGAGCTTTTAGAGGACAGCCCAGATGGTATTCGCTGGACGGACTTGCTTAAGGCGGTCCAAGAGTCTGATGCGACTCTACACCCCAAAACTATAAACGGATACATATGGAAACTTACAGAGAAGTATCCGGACAAAGTCTATAAGCCTTCCCGAGGCCTTTTTCGTTTAGTGAAGTATAAATAAAATACTAAGTGAAAAAAATATTCTGAAATCTGGAATAAATTATATTTTTTCCAAATTTTCCCTCTATTGTAGATTTTTATAAAAAGATTGATACAAGTTAAGATAAAAGTGATAATTTTTTTGGGAAATTTATTGTGCTATAATTTAAATAATATTAAGAAAAGGAGAAAATATGGGAAAGTTTATAGATACTCTCAGAAAGCTTGGAATCTTTCGCTCTGGTGCGGTGTCTGGTACATATAAGTCCGGTAAAGACAGACCGACGGAGCTTATGATGGATGGGGTATATGATGAGAAAAAAGACTTGATAAACAAAAAAGATGATAAAAAGGAGAGTTAAAATGGCAGAAAAAAAGTTTACAACAGAAGAAGCTAAAGCGCTCGGTGAAGAACTGGGAATCAAGTGGGATATGTTCGATGTCGAGCAGTTTCGGATGGGACTTGACGTGGAGCTCGAGCATGGGACGGTTAACCGCACTACAAATGTCACAAATGACAACCCTATGATGACGGCAAAAATCGCACTCGCTCATTTAAACGAAATCCGCGACTACTACACTCGTCTGGAAGCGATGGAAAAGGAAGGCGAAGGATACTGGGAAGGGAAAGAATAACAAAAAAAATTATCCTCGAGGCGAAGCAGGGGGGGGGATCTCGAGGTTCTTTATTATACCTATAATGACCGATTAATTTGGAGAAATGATGGAAAAATATCTAGGCAAAGAAGTAGAAGTTGTGATGGATAGGCCTCTCGGAAGTAACCATCCGAAACACGGATTTACCTATGAAGTGAATTATGGCTATATTCCAGGTACGAAAGCTCCCGATGGTGAAGAAATAGATGCTTATGTACTGGGGACCGATAAACCATTAGAGAAATTTACCGGTAAAGTAATAGCGATTGTTCATAGGCTAGATGACGATGATGATAAACTGGTAGTTGTGCCGGCAGGAAGAGGTTTTACAGATGAAGAAATACTCAAGCAAACTAACTTTCAAGAAAAGTTTTTTAAACCGACTATTATAAGATGAAAAAATCTGACAACATTATAGAAGTCAAAAATCTTACTAAAAAGTACGGCAAGTTGACGGCCGTAAACAAGATTTCTTTCGAAGTCAAAAGAGGTGAGATTTTTGGCATTTTGGGGCCAAATGGCGCTGGCAAAACAACTACACTTGAGATGATAGAGGGACTTAAGAGTATTAATAGCGGAGATGTTCTTGTTAATGGTATTAATACAAAAGAAGATCCTCATGGTGTAAAAAGTATTATAGGCGTTCAGCTACAGGCATCGGCCTTTTTTGATTATCTAAGACTGACTGAACTTCTAGAATTTTTTGGCAGTTTATACAATCGCAAAGTTGATGCCATGGAAATCTTGAAAGAAATAGAACTTGTCGATAAAGCAAAAGCTTATGTCAAGAATTTGTCGGGTGGACAGCAACAAAGATTTTCTATCGCTTCAGCGCTCGTCAATGAGCCAAAGGTGTTGTTTTTGGACGAACCGACAACTGGTCTCGATCCGCAAGCGCGTCGTCATCTATGGAACTTGATAGAAAAGATTAGAGACAAGGGGAAAACAGTAGTGATTACTACTCACTATATGGATGAAGCAGAGGTTCTGTGTGATAGGGTCGCGATAATGGATAGCGGGAAGATTATTACTCTTGATACACCGGATAATATGATAGATGTGCTTATCAGTAAGGGATTTAAGAAAGCCAAGCAGGAGAAAATGGCAAATCTTGAAGATGTATTTCTGGATTTAACAGGCAAGGATTTAAGAGAAGCATGAAAAACGTAGAAAAATCATTTGCAGCAACACTAAATATTATTAGATATTCCATCAAGATGTTTTTTCGTGACAGGGTGGCGATATTTTTCTCACTCTTTTTGCCGCTTGTGATTATGAGTATTTTTGGAGTAATGAACTTCGGAGAAACTGCGAAAGTGAAGCTTGGGGTGGTTGATGAAGCGAAAAATCAAGCCTCTGCACCTGTGGTTGAAGGCTTAAAAAAAGTTTCAAATCTTGATATTACAACGAATGATTTAAGCACTGAAAAAAGTGCTCTTGAAAAAGGAGAGAGGGATATGGTGCTTGTCTTGCCCACTGACTTTGGTAAAAATATTGTAGTATTAAAAACGGGTCAAAAGCCGCCGCCCCAGGATATCCAGCTTTTTTATAACAATACCAAACAGGATGCCACTGTCCAGGTTGGAACAACGATTATCAATCAAGTATTTGACAGATATACCCATGCTGTTACACAGACTCCGGATCTTTTTGTTCTAAAACAAGAAGCTATTTCGAGTAAAAAACTTACATATATTGATTTTCTAATCCCTGGCATTGTTGCTTTAGGCATAATGCAGATGAGCATTTTCGGTGTGGCAAGCGTTTTTGTAAACTGGCGTGAACGAGGGGTGCTGAGGCGTTTACTTGCAACACCTGTGAGGCCGAAGACTATTTTAGTAAGTCAGGTAGTTACTCGCCTGATCATATCTTTCCTCCAAACTACCATTATTTTAGGGGTAGGTATTTTATTTTTTCACATCTATATTGCCGCAGGAGCAATACCGCTCATACTTCTTTTAAGTATTCTTGGTGGAATAGTTTTCTTGTCTCTTGGTTTTACTATCTCTGGGGTCGGAAACTCTACAAACACAGTGATGGCTCTTGCAAATATTGTCATGATGCCGCAAATGTTTCTGGCTGGTGTCTTTTTCCCTCGCGAGGGACTTCCGGAATGGCTAAAAACTATCACATCATATTTACCGCTGACTTACTTAGCTGATGCTATGCGCAAAGTGATAATAGACGGTTACGGCATTATCCAAATCAGGGCAGACATCCTTGGACTGCTTGTCTGGATGGTTATTACATTCGTCCTCGCTACCAGATTTTTCCGGTGGGAGTAGTTTATACTTTATTTTTACTTAAAGATAAAGTATAATCCATTTTGTTCGAGGGTTTCCCCTCGATTTTTGTAAATTGATAATTGAATAGAGAGAAGGTGATGGTGATGAGCAGGGGATTTTACTACATCTGTCGTTGTGGCAAAGAGCTACGGACTACAGCCGATACGGTTAAGCATTCTTTCTTTACGAAGTGTCGTTCTTGCGAAAGAATGGCCAAAGAAAAGAGGATATGGGAATGTCGTAGGTGCGGAGCGATATCTCTAAAAAGCAAATGCATCAGGAGGATGGAAGTCCATTCGAGCAGCAGAGAGCTACACTACTATTGCCCTCATTGCAAAGAAAAGCTGGGCTATAAGCCTATGAATGGTCCGATAAGGGTTATCAAGTGGTGGTTTATGCAAGCCAGGGGATGGCCACGAATGGGTTCTCTTCCTGATTTTGAGTTTACAACTGCTCATGTTATTTTCTATGAGCTAGAGATTAAGGTAGAGAAAATGGAAATGTCGTGGAATCTTTGTCTAGGCGTAGCAAAAATCCTAGAAGGAGAAAAGGAATACAAGGAGGTAATGATAATCCACCACAGTAGAAACAACTGTTTCTGGGTGTACACCGAGGAAGAGTTTGCTCCCTTGTCTCTTACGCCCGAGTTACATGCAAAACTAAACAAATATGTGGGCGAGAGAGTATAGATAGTATCAAAGTCTACACTTATCATTAACTAAGCTAGGTTACCAAAGGGCGTTTTTTTGTAGATAAAAGTTCACAAAAAAACGCCCTTTTTTATTCGGTATTTTCGAGGGCTTTTTCTTGTGATGCTTTCTGGAGGGCTAGTATTATATCATCAAGCTTGCCGTTCATAATTTCCGGCAGGTTATGTGTGGTAAAGTTAATTCTATGATCTGTCACACGATCTTGGGGATAGTTGTAAGTACGGATTTTTTCGCTTCTGTCGCCGGAGCCGATTTGTGATTTTCTAAGATCACTTCTTTTTTTCGCTTCTTCTTCCTGCTTTTGCGCAAGCAGGCGAGAGCGCAAGATACTCATTGCTTTATCCTTATTTTTTAGCTGAGATTTCTCATCTTGGCATGAAACAACCATTCCAGTTGGAATGTGGGTGATTCTGACAGCTGAGTCTGTAGTGTTGACACTTTGCCCCCCGGGGCCTGATGAACGGTAAACGTCTATGCGAATATCATTTGGAGCGATTTCGATATCAACTTCCTCGGCTTCCGGCATGACGGCAACAGTGGCAGCAGAAGTATGAATTCTGCCCTGCGATTCTGTTTCCGGTACTCTCTGAACTCTATGTACGCCACTTTCGTATTTCAGGTATTTATAAACATTTTCACCTTCGATTTTGGCAATCATTTCCTTGATGCCCTCTATACCCGTGACATTTGACGACATGACCGAAACTTTCCAGTTCATCTTTTCCGCATAACGCGAATACATTCTGAAAAGATCTCCTGCAAAAAGGGCAGCTTCATCACCACCCGTGCCGGCACGGATTTCTAAAATTACATTTTTCTCATCATTTGGATCTTTTGGAATCAGAAGTGTTTGTAGTATATCTTTTGTTTTTTTAATCTTATTTTCAGTTTCTGAAATTTCCTCTACAATGAATTCTTTCATTGACTCATCTGATTCCTTTTCCAAAATTTCTTCCGAATTTCCCAAATCTTTCTCAAGGCCTGCGAGTTTTTCAAAGGCGTCAAGAAGTTCCTTAAGTTCGGCGTGCCGACGGGATAAAGACTTCATTTTTTGGGGATCAGAAACTATGTCGGGTGAGGCAAGCTCTTTCTCGACGGTTTCGAATTCTTCTTTAAATTGGTTATATTTTTCTAACATGGTTATTCCTAACTTTTGTCATTTTGGCTTGTCCAGAATCTTTCATTTCTCTGGATTCCCGCCTTCGCGGGAATGACAGCTAGGGATGAATCGTATTTATCTAGCATAGTTTTCTTTCTTTGTCATTTCGACCGAAGCGGAGAAATCTCTCCCCCTCAAATGTTATTCTAAGGGATTTTTACGACTCGCTTCGCTCGCTCAGAATGACAGGTTGGTATAAAAACAATTATAGCGCTTTTTGGTACACCAAAATAGCGCTATCCTTAAAATTTATTTATTTTTCCGCGGAGTCTGACTCTTTTTGCTGGGGTTTAGTGTCTATCGTGTCTTCTTTTAGCTCTTTCTTGATATCTTCCATTTGTTCATCAAGTTTTTTTACTTCCTCGGGTTTAGCTTCACTGACTTCTTTCTTTGGTTTTTGTGAAGCCTTTAACTTCTCGGCCTGTTCCATCCTAGCCTTAAACTTATCAACTCTTCCAGCTGTGTCTACAAGTTTCTGTTTGCCGGTGAAAAAAGGATGGCATGCAGAACAAATCTCCACAGTTAAATCACCAGCGGTATTATTTGTTTCTAGAACGTTTCCGCAGCCACAGGTTATTTTCGCTTTTTTATATTCAGGGTGTATTTCTTTTTTCATAACAGAGATATTTTATCAGAAAAAGAGACGACAGGCAAGATTCTTTTATGTTTAATTTTTAATTTTTTTAGTTTAAGATGTATTTATGCAAAAAGGAATCATAATGTTTGGACTTTTTATCGGCTCTTTTCTTGGTGGTTATTTGCCCGTTATTTGGGGCGGAAGTGTTTTTTCGTTTACCTCTGTTCTTATGGGTGCAGTTGGTGGGTTTTTAGGCATTTGGGGAGCGTGGAAGTTAACCCAAAGCTTTTAGTAGTTTGATTCTCTTGCATTCAGCTTTAATCTTTGCTATACTTATCTAGCTTAAAAAAATATTAAAACACACGCTTTTTGATGCGCTGATTTCTCCCTGAAAAGGGCTTCAGGGCAAGTGATGAAAGCGGAGGTCCGCATAAAGCGGAAAAAGAAGGAGAAAAATGGCAGAAGTTACAATGCAACAACTTTTTGAAGCAGGAGCACATTTCGGGCACCAAACACAAAGGTGGAATC
>Ga0172368_10003311_pt1 | contig 19699 bp, 16 predicted proteins | sample Lak11m_FD_114540 | JGI IMG/M metagenome (GOLD analysis project Ga0172368, IMG submission 114540) | Freshwater microbial communities from Kabuno Bay, South-Kivu, Congo - kab_022012_11m | ecosystem: Environmental > Aquatic > Freshwater > Lake | place: Democratic Republic of the Congo: South-Kivu...
TCACGGTAACGAATAACAGTCCGGTACTGAGCGCAACCAATGTGGTCATTACAGACCTGCTTCCCGCAAATCTGGTTTTCCAGAATTACACTGCCTCAGCCGGAACCTACGATCATTCAACAGGTGAATGGGGTTTGTCCTCACTGGCTCCTGCCGCCTCCGCTACGCTTACCATAACAGTTAAGGTGAACGGTTCAGCAGATAATACCGCCTGCCTGACTTCCCTCGATCAAACGGATACCAATGAATCGAATAACTGTTCAACCGTTTCGGTCACGGTTTCCGGCTCTTCAGGGGGAAATGACGGTGGACTCGAAAGTAACGGCGACCTGGCGGGTTTGATTGCCCTGCGCAATTACAACCGCACCAGAACGAATGCTGCCAACGGCTTTAAAAGTGCCGCAGGCATGGTGACCTTCTCTGAGGAGATGGCACAAATGGGGATTATCAGGCCGGTGAGCATCCTTAAAAGTGAGAGTAATCTGATTGATTTTCTGCCGGAAACAGGTCCTTTCAAATCAAAAGCCTATGTTTCCACTCCCTCTGACCTGCTCGGCATCTCCAATGCCAAAGAGGTGATTTCACTTGATTATTTCAACGAAAATGATACCAGGTTTGGCGCAATCCTTGGATTGACTACTACCGGCGGTGAAGTATACAACCATACCAAACTCATTTGCGACAGACTGATGGGAGCCAGCATGGAATTGGCAACCAATGTGACCATCCATGATAAACCGTTTATACTTACCAAACTCGTGCAGGAAAACGGCGACATTGATTATGCGGTTACTTTCATTGCATGGCAGGATGGATCAGGAATAACGGTTGACAACAGGTGGCACAACGAAGAATATCAGCCTGCTTCCGGTGCTTCAGTCTATAATTTCCAGGTTTGGTCCGTGACTATTCAGTCAACCATTGATCTGGTGGACCAGATCCTGCAGAAGATTGAATCAGCATCCAAAGTAACCTACCTGAACGACCAGGCCCGTAAAATACCGGTTGTGCGGATAATTTCAGGATTTTACAGAAATGGAAACCTGGTGTTGAAACTGGATAATCCTCAGGGAGCAAGTGAGATAACCGTTAAAGGAACACTCACCCGCACTGAGCAGTCGGAACGCGAATCATTTTCTGTGAAAGTTGCTATCAGCAGCGACAAACAGATTCAGGAGGTTGAAGTTCCGGTGGGTACCATTTATGACGCCGGCATAAACATCGGGAATAATCTTAACAGCTACCGTGATGCCCTCTATTTTGCCGATGGATCATGGGGCCTTGATTATACCGAAAACGGAGCAGTGGTTTCAAATTATACTGTTTCTAATGAAACGGTCTCTGGTAGTCAGACTGAACTTCTTCTTGAAAGGAATATTTCACTTGAAGGACAGGTAAAGGATTACATTTCAGTGTTCAGGGGAATGAAAGCCGGATCACGTTCCATGGATGTAAGCGGTTATAATGCCATCCAGTTCAATGCCTCCGGGACCGGTCATCTGGAAGTGGTTATAACCAAAACATCGGTTGATGGCTGGAGTAATCAGTTTAGGACCCAGGTTGCACTGGAACCGGGGACGAAAGAGTACACTTTAAGATTCTATGATCTTACGTCATCGGTCAAGGGACAGAAATTTACAGGTGAGGATGTGGAAGCCGTGGTGTTCAGCCTGATTGGAAACGGAAGTGATTGGAGCAATGTTTCGCTGGATCTGACTGACCTTAAGTTTGGCAATGTTGAAAAGAGCTTTACCGAACTTTCAATGTCCGACTATATGCTGAACATTTATCCAAACCCGGTAAGAAGTCAGGCTAATCTGAGCTTTGAACTTCCGGAGGATGGCCATGTGGTGATTACGCTGCTGGATGCTGCCGGACGACAGGTCGGGGTTGTGGCCGACCGTGAATTCAGTTCCGGGCCCAATATTGTCAACTGGAATTCTTCTTCAGTTGACTCCGGTCTCTACCTGGTAAAAATGAATTACAAGGAACAACAGATAATAAAAAGGTTGCTGAAGGAATAGGATTCCTGGTTAGATGGATGAGAGTGCCGGCCTTCCCAAGGGGCTGGCACTCTTCTTATTGGACAAGTCTGAACTCCTTGATCTTGCTTAAAAATTCCGTTTCATCCACTGTTGTGAACTCCCTGTTTTTCATCACAAAATCCCCGGCGATCATCACTGATTCAACATCGGATGATTGCATGGCATACGCGATGGAAGAATAGGGATTGTACCTGGGATACCAATGGGGCTGATCAGGATTGATCACCATCAGGTCAGCCTGTTTACCTGGTTCAATGCTTCCTGTTACCTTGTCCATTCCGTAAGCTTTGGCGCCGTTGATGGTCGACATCCTGATGACCTCCATGGCGGAAATGATCGTGGGGTCGCGGTGAACCACTTTTTGTAACCTTGCCAGCTGCTGGAGTTCCCGCAGCATGCTCTGGTTATTGTTGCTTGCTGCCCCGTCAGTTCCGATGGAAACATTGATCCCCTTTCTTACAAGGTCAGGCACCGGACAAACCCCTGATCCCAGTTTCATGTTGCTGTTCGGGATGGTTGCAATGGTGGTACCGGTTTCAAAGATTAGTTCAATATCCTCCTCAGAAAGGTAAATGCCATGGTGTGCAACGGTATGCCTGTTAAGGAATCCCAGATCATATAAATACCTGACCGGTGATTTGCCGTAACGGGTATGGATGGTGTGAATCTCTTCCGAGGTCTCGGCAAGGTGAATATTAGCCGTTATGCCCAGTTCCGAAGATAATTCTGCCGCTTTGGCAATGATTTCAGGCGAACAGGTATAGGGAGCATGGGCAGCAACCGAGATTGAAACAGAGGGATGATCCCTGAACTGCTGGTGCAGATTCCTGATATGCTCCATAGCCTCATACGGAGTGGATTTGTTCGGGGTGGGGAAGTCGAGGATCCCTTCTCCCAGAATAACCCTCATCCCGATCTCCTCACACGCCCTGGCTACCTCCTCCTCGAAAAAATACATATCAGAGAATATCGCCGTCCCCGACCGTATCATTTCCATGGCTGATATCATGGTGCCCAGGTAAACGGTGCCGGGGTTGATGTTTTTGCTTTCTGCCGGCCAGATAAAATTATTGAGCCAATCATTCAGGCTCAGGTCGTTGCCCAAACCCCTGAATATCGACATCACGGCGTGATTGTGTCTGTTGAAGAATGCTGGCATCACAATTCTGCCGGAAAGGTCGATTCTCTCCCTGAATTCCCAATCCTCTGGCATTTCTGAGGATGGACCTGCAAAAACAATAACACCCTTATCCACGACAATGGAACCCGATTCATAAGCCGTCATGCGGGAGTCAATGGTGAGAATCTCGCAACCAGACAGTAAAGTGTCAAATGTGGATAAAGTCATACACGGATACGCTTTGGGTCCATTTGGTTATTTCCTTGATAATCAATTCCTCATCCAGGGTAAGGATCTTCCTGTCTTCCATGATCACCCTGCCGTTCACCACAAGACTCCGGATGTTGGTATTCTCCGCGCTGTAAACGAGTTGCGGGTAAAGATCATATACAGGCAGCATATTGACAGCTTCGGAATCAATCAGTATCAGATCTGCCGAGAAACCCATCCTGAGTTGTCCGGTAGTTTGGCCCAGACCGAGGATATCCGCATTGGCTGACGTAGCCATTCCGACTACCTTCCTGGCCGGTAAAATCGAGGGATCGAGCGTCCTGAGCTTCTGAAGCTTTGACGCGGTTTGCAGTTCGGTAAGAATGCTCAGTGAATTATTGGAGGAGGCACTGTCTGTGCCGATACCAACCCGGATTCCCTTCTCCAGAAGACTGGTAACCGGACAAATACCGCTGCCCAGCATCATGTTGCTGTGAGGATTGTGAATGATCCCCACATCCCTACGTGCCAGGATCTCAATATCTTCTTCGGTCAGATGAACCGCATGCACGGCTATGAAATCGGAATTCAGTACCCCGGCGGATTCAAGCCACCCGACAGGAGTTTTACCATACCTTTCTTTAATCAGATCGAATTCATAGAGCGTCTCTGCCACATGACTGCATACCTTGACCCCAAGCTCTTGGGCAAGTTCGTTCCCGTGGCGGTACAGATCCTCCGAACAGGAGAAGGGCGCATGGAGCGCGAGGTAGGTATGGATCAGGTTATGATCCCTGAATTGATCATGTATGCTGCGTACAACGTCAAATCCGTCCAGCGGATCATGAATGCTGGGGGTTCGGCCACTGAAAAGCGCTTCACCAAGGAATCCCCTGAGGCCACTCTCGTCGATCGCTTTGGCAACATACACTGAAAAGAAGTCCATATCTGCCAGGGTGCCGGTGCCGCTTTTTATCATCTCAATCAGAGAAAGGCAGGAGCCCAGATAAACATTATCCGGATTGCAGAATTCGGTTTCCAGCGGCCAGATCACCTTGTTAAGCCAATCATGCAAATGAAGTTCCGTTCCCAAACCACGGTAGAGCGAGAGGCTGAGGTGAGTGTGGCCGTTGATGAAGGCAGGCAAAATCAGTTTTCCCTTCGCATTGATCGTTTTCCTGGCTTTCCAGGAACCCGCAAAATCCTTTTTTTCTCCAATGAATTCAATATTCCCCCGGTTGATAAGAATCAGGGAATCAGTGTATCGGGTGTAGGCAGGATCCATCGACAGGCACTCACCGCCTTCAATGGCAAGGTCATATATCGGAATTTCAATCATATCGGAAATCTTTCAATCATCAGGATTAATGAAACCCCGAAAGCGGCGCCTGAAAAAACGAGGTTCCATTCTCTGGGCTTGGCCTTGAAAATGTTCATGGCTATGATGCCCAGAATGAGGAATCCGGCCACAATCATTAGCTGGCCTGCTTCAATCCCCAGATTGAATGAGAATAGAGGTCCGGCAATGCTTTTCTCTTCACTGAGCATGGCATGCAGGTAATTGGAGAAGCCAAGACCGTGTATCAGTCCGAAAAAAAGTGCCAGGCCATATTTCATCCAGAGAATACTCTTCGATCCTTCTGCTTTTTGCTGAAAGATATTGCCAAGGGAAGTGATAAATATGGTCACCGGGATCAGGAATTCCACCCAGTTTGACGGTGCCCGGATCAGATCGAATGTGGCAATGGCCAGCGTGGTGGTGTGTCCCAGCGTAAAGGCAGTGATCAATATCAGGATCTTCTTCCAGTGTTTAATCTGATATACCGCGCACAGAGCCACCAGAAAGAGAATGTGATCATACCCCTTAAGATCGGCAATATGCTCGATGCCAAGCTGAAGATATAGCTGGAAGGTGCTCAAGGTTCTTAGGATTCGTTGCCAGTAAAAGTATTAATTTTACGTGCTGTTCCAGACAGATATGACAACTAAAACCTTATTGGTGCTGATTGGATTGATGCCTTTTCTTCATGGGATTTCACATCCCCTGCATATTTCCAGTACCAGTCTGGATTTCAAACCCGCCAGCAACCGTTGGGATCTGACCGTTAAAATTTTTTCAGATGATTTTGAAGAGGCATTGAGACTGGACGGGGCCAGTAGGGAAAACCTGACGGATTGGATCAAAAAGCAGGTGGTTATTTATTTTGATACTAAGGCGGTTGACCCCTCTGGATTCAGGCTCGAAGAGGTGAAGAAAAAGGAAGATGCCACCTGGATTCGCTACACGTTCAAACAGTCTCCCCCCTCATCTGAGATAAAGGTGATCAATAAGCTCCTGCTGAACCTGTACTCCGATCAGAAGAATTTATTCATCTTTACCATGGGCCGGTTTCAATCAGGCCTTGAGTTTAACGCACGAAAAACAGAATTGACCATTTCATTGCAGAAGTAGGTATGATATTTGCTTTAAGAGCCAAAAATCTAAAAATCATGCACCGGAGGAGTATGTTCCTGGTAATGATATTGTTATGGCTACTGTTGCCGGTGCATGCCTTTGCAACCCATAACCGTGCAGGCGAAATCACCTATAAGCAGACGGGGGAACTGACCTATAAAATCACGGTGATCACCTATACATCAACCGGTCCGGGCCCCGTCGCCGACAGACCCGAACTGGAGGTTCAGTTTGGCGATGGCACCAAAATAAGTGTGCCGAGGATTGAGCAGGTTTTTCTGCCGGATTATTATAAGCGGAACAAATACGTTTGGGAGCACACTTATCCGGGGCCCGGTACCTATCAGATCGTGGTTGAGGATCCTAACAGGAACAGGGATGTAAAGAATATTCCGAACTCGGTGAACGTTGTATTCTCAATCAAAACCATCCTGGTCATCAACCCTGCCATTGGGAACAACAGTACACCGGTACTGCTTAATCCTCCGATCGACAAGGCAGCCAGAGGATATACATTCATTCATAATCCGGCAGCTTTTGATCCCGACGGGGACTCTCTTTCCTATAAGCTGGCAATCTGCACCGCCGAAAACGGAAAAGAGATAGCTGGATATACATTTCCGCCTTTCAGTGATTCCCTGGTGGTGGATGAACGAACCGGTGACCTGATCTGGTCGGCTCCCACCGAGCTTGGAAAATATAATGTTGCCATGACCATTGAGGAGTGGCGCAATGGGGTCAAAATTGGGAGGATCCAGCGGGATATGCAGATTGAGGTTTACGAAACCGATAACAAGCCGCCAGAGATCAAAGGAACTGGAAAATTCTGCGTCATGGCAGGTACACAATTCCTGGCAAATATCTCGGCAGTGGATCCCAATAACGATTCAATCAACCTGCAGGCCAGCGGCGGACCGTTGTCTCTCGAAATTAACCCGGCTGAATTCCGGCAGCTGACCAGCGTACCTGGCCTGGCCACTGGCAGCATCCGCTGGAATACCGATTGCACCATGGTCAGGAAACAACCCTACCTGATCATCATCAAGGCTAAAGACCTCAATGCTGAATTACAGCTGATTGACAGCAAGAATATTGAGGTCCAGGTGATCTGTCCGAAAACGGAAAATCTGAAAGCTCTGCCCTCATCCAGTTTTGTCAATCTCTCCTGGGATCCCAATATATGTGCAAGTGCAGCCGGGTACAGGATCTACAGGAAAATTGGAAGCACTCCCTATAATCCGGGCAATTGCGAAACCGGTTTACCGGCCGAGCTCGGGTATGCCATGATCAGGGAACTGAAAGGACATGCAACAACCTCTTTCATAGACAATAACAATTCAAAAGGTTTGGAGCAGGCGGTTGACTATTCTTACCGGGTGGTCGCATATTTTGGTGATGGCGCGGAATCGATTGTTTCAGAAGAGGTTGTGGCCAGATTGGTAAGGGGCTTTCCGCTGATTACCAATGTGACCGTGAAAAAGACAGGGACGGATGACGGTGAGATCAGTCTGAAGTGGATGAAACCGGGTGATGATCAGCTGGCCGGTGCAAAGGGACCTTTTGTGTATTTGTTGTACCGTTCTGAGGGCCTATACGGCAGCAACAGAGTACTGATTGACAGTCTGCCGGGTCCGGACAGTCTCTCCTATACCGACAGGAATCTGAATACCGATTCGGGCAGCTGGTCCTATACTCTTGAACTCTGGAATGCCGAGCCGGGTAACCGCTATCTGATCGGGGAACCACAGGTGGCTTCTCAATTGTTCCTGAAAGCAGAATCTTATCACAGATCCCTGCGGCTGGTTCTTGATAAAAATGTTCCATGGACCAATGAAAAATATGTAATATACAGACAGACAGGTTCTTCTGAAGATTCGATCGGAGTTACAACAGGATTAGAGTTCTTTGACCGGGGTCTTGAAGAAGGTCTGAGTTACTGCTACAGGGTGAAAAGCATTGGGAAAATTGCTGATCAGGGAATATCAGGGTTGATCAATTACTCCCAGATTGAATGTGCTATTCCGGTAGATACCCTTCCACCCTGCCCGCCAATCCTGGAAGTCAGGAGCGTTTGCGATAGTCTGGCCAATTACCTGACCTGGAACAATGTGAATGATTCCTGTTCCAGCGATGCTGCCAAATACCGGATCTATTACCGGAATACCATTGAAGGCCAACTGGCTGTGGTGGATTCTGTTCAGCCGGCCGCCAAAACGTTTTACTGGCACTATCCCGAAAAAACCATGGCCGGTTGCTATGCAGTTACCGCTGTGGATTCTGTCGGAAATGAAAGCACCCTGTCAAATACGGTCTGCGTGGATGATTGCATCAACTATTCAATCCCGAATGTTTTCACACCCAATGGTGACGGAATCAATGATATTCTGAAACCAAACCCTTACAACCGGGTTGAAAAGATCAGTCTTAAAATATTCTCCCGATGGAATACCCTGGTCTTCGAAACTGAAGATCCTGAGATCAACTGGGACGGACATCATAGCCGGAATGGCAGGATCGTTCCAGCCGGGGTTTACTATTATGTGTGCGAAGTGTTCGAACATAGGCTTACAGGGGTTGAGCCACGATATCTGACAGGTTTTATCCATGTCCTCACTTCTGATGTACAAAAGAGGAATCAATGAAGCATCTATTTGTCATATTGCCCCTGCTTCTTGCCTTATCATCAAAGGGTTACGGTCAGCTTGCATCCGGAGACCGGCCGGTGGTGAGGGCCCGGTACCTGGTTTCACAAGGACTGTTCCAGGAGGCCTCCAGCCTGGCTGATTCAGTGCTTACAACAGGGAATTCATCAGGAGAATGGGTAAAAATCAGGGCAGAAGCTCTGGTGGGAGAGGGAAGAGCTGCCGAAGCGGCTTCCATCCTGCTGCCAATTGCCTCACAAACCAATCCAGAATTATTGTATTCATTGGCAAGATATTATGCCATTGCAGGCGATGAATCAGCTGCCTGTAAATATCTCAGGGAACATTTGTCATCGCCGGAACACCTGCCGGAGCGGTATATCAAAACGGACAATGCGTTCAGGGGGATTGAGGAGGGGCTGGAATGGATCAGGGTTTGGCAACAGGAATGGTATACCGGCGAGGAGAGAACCCTTGAGGAAGTGAGATACCTGATAATCCGGAATCAGACGGAGGAAGCGGCTGAGAAGCTTGATGCCCTGTTGGCGGGCATCTCCGGTTCACCTGAATCATCGTTTTTGAAGGGCCAGATTCTTTGGTTTCAGGGAAAGGAACGTGTTGCCAGGGAACAATTAGGACAGGCGGTCATGGGTGCCAGAAATGACCGTCACCTGCTGGAGGATATGATGAGTTTTTTCGGGATTAAAGAGCTCAAAGACCTGGAATTGCAGACGGTCAACCAATTGATTGCGCTGGATCCCACTAATCCGGATTACCTCATCCGGAGAGCCCTCCTCCGGTCCGATACCGGAGGCGAAGCTTCTGCCGACCGGGAGCTCCGGGCCCTGGATGATCTGGGAATCAATAGTGCAGAACTTGATTATCAGGCCGGTATCCGTTTTGCCGGCCGCGATCCCGGCAAGGCTGAAAATTTGCTGACCCGGGCTATCGATTCGGGCGTCCTGGATGCCAGGTACTATTATACCAGAGGAATCCTGCGCTGCGATCAGTCAAAAGTGGATGAAGGACTGGCCGATCTGGCCATGTCGCTGGATATCAATCCGAAACAGCCTGATCTCTATCTGAAAAGAGGAGAAATCAGACATGGTGAAGGGGATCTGGAAGGTGCCTGTTACGATTGGCGCAAAGCCCTGGAAATGGGGAGCTCCAGAGCAGCCGACCTGCTTGCAAAATATTGCAGGTAAATTACACCAGCTCCGATAATCTTTTCAGCTCAGCAATCAGTCCGCTCATCTCCTCCAACCCCGTAAACGGATTCATCAGTGACGTGCGGAAATATGTTTTTCCGGCAATCTCGGTCTGAACAATATAATACCGCCCTTCCTCAATCATTCTCTGCCGGATTCTGGATATGAGCAGGTTATTCTGCGAGTCTGTCAGCTCTTTTCTTACGATCCTGAAGCAAACGATATTGCTTTCCGGAACATAGGGAAGCTCCAGCTCCGGATCTTTTCGGATCATTTCTGCGAATTGCTTCCCCAAATGGTAGCAGGTGGTGAAGTAATCAACAAAAATCTGGGGACCGTAGGTTTTAAGGATGGCGAAGACCTTTAAGCCCATCATGTTCTTAGTGCACTCCATGGTCCTGACGGCCGAATTGTACCAAAGCTCCCTCTCCTGATCATGAAGGATATAAGCCGCCTTTTGGTTGAAAGTGTCGTAGGAGCGGGCGCTTTCCCTGAAAAGAATGGCAGTTGTAAGTGCACTGACGCCCAGCATTTTGTGAAAATCAATGACCACCGAATCAGCCATTTCAATGCCTTTGGTCAGGTAGCTGAACTCCGCAGTAATGGCAGCTGCCCCGCCATGGGCGCCGTCGATATGATACCAGAGATTATGCTTGCGGCAAAAGTCTGCCTGGGCTTCCAGATCATCATATATCCCAGTGGATGTTGAACATGCGTTTCCCACAAGAGCCAGAATAGTCTTACCCTCCCGTGTGGCAGCAGCGTAAATCTCCTCAAGGAGGCTCACGTCCATCTTGTGGTCCGCGGTGGAAGGTACCTTCACAAGTCCTTTGTCGCCCCAGCCCATGATCTGAATGGCACGGGCAACGCTGTAATGTGATTCGGCTGAGACCATAATGGCGGGTGTAAATCCCTGGCGGTGGCCTTCATTCCAGTAATTGAACCCCGATTGATGCTGACGGGCTGCCAGCAGGGCGGTCAGATTGCCGAGGGATCCCCCTGAGGTCAGAACCCCGGTGGATTCAGGACCGTAGCCGATAGCCCTTGCCAGCCAGTCGGTTACGATCCGCTCCATGGCTGTGCTTACCGGCCCCATCTCATAAATGGCGGATCCGTTGTTAAGCGCCCCGTTCATCAGATCTCCCAGTCCGGCCAGGGGAATGGTGGCGCTCACCTGGTGACCCATGTAATTCGGGTGATGAATGTGAATGGTATCCCCGATGGATTCTTTCCAGAAGCTATTGAAATCGAACTCCGCCTCAAGGAGCTGGTTCCATTTGGCCAGACGTTCATCAGGTTCCATCCAGGGAAGAACGGTCTGCTCTGTTTTGTCATAAGATTCGGTCAGATGATCTGCCAGAAGATCAACAAGTTTGTGGGCCTGATCTCTGAAATGTTCAGGATTGTAGGCCTTTTCAAGAAGCTCAGTCATTTACTGGTTTCAGTTTTTTGGATTGACCCTGGGTTTGGGTTGCCAGAAAATAAAGAGGACACCTACTAAAACAAGAGGAATGCTTAACCATTGACCCATGTTAAGTGCCATTCCTGATTCAAAGGCTACCTGATCCGCTTTGACAAATTCCACCAGGAAGCGGAATCCGAAAACCAGTGCCATAAACCATCCGAAGATCTTGCCTTCCTTAAAGCGGGTATCCGTTTTGAAAAACAGGTACATCAGAAAAATAAACACCGCCAGGTAGGCGAGGGCTTCATAAATCTGAGTGGGATGTCTGGGAATATTATCTTCCCGGATAAAAATGAAAGCCCAGGGAACACTGGTGGCATTTCCGTATATCTCGCTGTTAATCAAATTTCCTGTTCTGATGAATGCCCCGGCAAGAGCGGTAGGCACAACCACACGGTCCAGCGCCCACAGGATGGATTTCTTGGTAACTTTCTTCGACCAGATCCATAGCATGATAATTATTCCGATGGCACCGCCATGACTGGCCAGCCCCCCATGCCAAACTTTTATGATCTCTGCCGGATGATCCTTGTAATAGGCCCAGTCGTAGAAGAAAACATGTCCCAGCCTTGCACCCACGATAGTACCAATCACCACATACAGGAACATACTGTCGAGCCACTCCTTATTGACACCGTCTTTTTTGAACATCCGTGTCATGATGTAAATACCTGCCACAAACCCCAGGGCGAATAGCAAACCATACCATCTGACACTCCATTCCCCAATATGAAAGATTACCGGATCGGCATTCCAGACAATTCCATTTTTGGCTTCCATTGACATCGAATTTTATTAGCCCAAAAATAAATATTTGAAGGGACTTGATTGAAAATATTATTTCTTTACGTCAAATTCGTAAACCTATGAAAAACAAAAACATTATCCTTCTTTTGGCCTTATTGTGCCTTGGGTTGACCCTTGACGCCCAAACCAAGGAAAAGTCGAAATCAGGATTCAGTTTCGGCGCTGTTCCCGCAATCGCCTATGATTCTGACCTGGGATTCCGTTACGGAGCTCTGGCCAATTTCTATGATTATGGTGATGGTACGATTTATCCTTTTTACAAACATTCACTCTATGTGGAATGGTCGCATACCACCAAGGGGAGTGATATGAAACAGCTGAAATACGATTCTGAATATCTTATTCCGGGTATCCGGCTGACAGCCGACGCAAGGCTGGAGACCGAGCAGGGAATGGATTTTTTTGGATTCAACGGATATGAGACAGAATTCAATCCTGCTTTCATTACTGTCGGTGATCCTGATTATATCTCCAAGATGTACTACAGGATGGACCGCAGGAACTTCAGACTCCGCGCAAATTTCCAGGGCAAAATTATCGGCCGGAAATTACGGTGGTTCGCCGGTGCAATGCATTACAACCTGAAACTTGATTCAGTAGGCCTGGCTAAACTCAACAAGGGAAAAGACCTTGATAAGCAATTGCCCAAAGTGGATGGTTTGTATGATAAGTTTGTCAGTCAGGGAGTTATTCCTGCCTCTGAGGCTAAAGGTGGGGGTGTTACCTTTCTCTCAGCTGGGATTGTTGCTGACACCAGGGATAATGAACCTAATCCAAATAAAGGGATCTGGTCAGAAGCTATGTTGTTGACCGCTCCCGGATTTCTCTGGAACGACAGCCCTTTTACTACGGTGGTTCTTACTCATCGTCAGTATTTTACAATTCTTAAGGACAAACTCACCTTTGCATACCGGCTGAACTATCAGTCGACCATCAGCGGCCAGATCCCATGGTACATGATGAATTTCACTTACAGTACCTATGACAACAATGAAGGTCTCGGCGGATCCAAAACCCTTCGCGGCGTGATGAGAAACCGGGTTGTCGGTGAGGGCTACGCCCTGGGTAACTTCGAACTCAGGTGGAAATTTGCCAAGTTTAATCTGCTTAAGCAGAACTTTTATCTGGCTCTTTCGCCTTTCGTTGATGCAGGGTTAATTACCAAACCTTATAAGCCTGCCGAAGGCTGGAACATTCCGGATGCGTTTTATGGTGAGAAGGACGGAATTCACCTGAGCTACGGGGCAGGTCTCCATATCGCTCTAAACCAAAACTTTATTGTTGCAGTGGATTATGGTATCCCGGTAAAGAAGGCTGATTCCAACAAAAATGGTCTCTATATCGGACTGAATTTCCTGTTTTAAAACCATTCAGAATACAAAGAAAAAAGGACCACCTCCGCGGCGGTCCTTTTTTTTTATCCTGCCAGCTGGCGGATCGCCCGCAACACAGCCATCTTTACGCAGGTTTCATACACTTTGAGCTCCTGTTCATACTCGCTTCCTGCATTGCGTCTCAGGTCAACACCCAGTTCCGTCGGGTTTTCCACTTTATCACCGGAGCGAAACTCCCCTTCGGCTTCCTTGATCAGATTCTTCTGATTGTCATATACCTGGATGCGACATCTGATCTTGACAATCTTTCTCTGACGATTGTATGGATCTGATTGATTTGCCCCTTCCATCGCAACTATGCCAATGTCCTTAATGTGAATTCTCAGGTACTGGTCGGCTATACCTGTGGTTACAACCTTTGGCAGCGTAGCGGCCGGATGCCCGTATTCATTTGCTTTAACCGGACTCAGGGTATCAATGGCCAGCAGTTCAAGACCGCTCTTTTTAAACTGAGCCTGAATAAACGGATTGATAACCTGATAAATAAATTCAGCGCCCCGCTGCTTTCCTTTGGTCCCGTAATTTTTAAGATAATCCTTGGTCGGCATGTCTCCCTGGTCATTAGTAAGCTCGATTTCGACCGGGAAATTAAAGATCGCCATTTTCTGAGCGTTGCCCTGATGGGGTATCAGGAGTGCGAAAACAGCCATGAGGAATAGTGAAGCATGTTTTCTCATAAAAACAGTCTATTTCCTTCAAATATACAAAGGGTTCAGCTATTAGCGGAGTGCTTTTGCAGGATTTCTTTTACAAGGCGGGTAACCCTGGCAGGATCATTTTTTTCCATGCATAACATGGGCGAATCTTTTCGATGGCAGGGTTTTCCGCCATACACCGAACAGGGTCTGCAGCTTACCTCACTCAACGGTGCCGCTATGGTGAGGGATTCGGGCTGTTTATAGGCTTGGAAGCCAAGCCTGGGATCTGTGGCCCCCCAGACGGAAATAACCGGAATGCCGGCAAGGGATGCAAGATGCATATTGGCCGAATCCATACTGACAAACAGATCCAGACTGTTGATCAGGTCGGTCTCTTCCTCAGGAGTAAGCTGTCCGGCAACATTATGAACCTTCACCGACCTGTATGCCTCCAGATGTTGATAGTCAGCCGTGCCGCCGAACAGGAAAACCTCACAACCATTCTCACTTGTCACCAGGGAGATAAAGAATGCAATATGCTGCTTCGTCCAGTTCTTGGTAGTATGCTTCGTCAATGGCGCAAACCCTATCCGGTATTTCCCGGACCGGTTTTCCTGAATCTTCTGTTTGAGCGGATAGTGAACAACCCTGGTTGTGATCCCCGCCCGGTTAAGTACCTCCTGATACCGGTCTACGGCATGCGGAACCTGAACATCAGTTCTGCCTTTCAATATCTTTTTCCGGAGTTTTCTATGCTTTTTAATGAGGTAAACCGGCCGCAACCGCAACAGGAACATTGCGTCAAGCAACCAGGTCCTTAAAACACCATGCAGGTCGATCACCTGCGAGATGCGGAAAGGCCTGAGATCGGAAAATAAACGGAAAATACCGCGAAAACCCTGGTGCCGGCCTTCGGGATCGTAACCGAAAGTCTCAATCCCTGTTACTTCCTTGAAATAGGGAAGGAACTTTTGGTTTGTGACGAATACGATCCGTTTATGCTGATCATGTTGGGTAATCCCGGCCAGCAATGGCATGGTTAACAGCACGTCCCCCATGGATGAAAGCCGTATGACCAGCACCGACTTCATTAATAGTGCTTATAAGATTTCTCCTCGCGAATCTCGGAACCCGTTAACAGGTTGATCTTCTTTTTGATATCGGCGCGTCGGTCATTGAGAAGATATACCGAACGCGCTGCCTGAATAAATCCCTCCCCGAAATCTTTTTCCGATTCATAATCCCTGAGGATATCTTCAATTTCCCACAATTCGCCGTTGGTTTTCTTCAATTCTCCGAAAAGATCGCCAATCTGCAGCAGGAGAGGGGCCGAAAGTTCCCTGACCAATTCCAGCTCTTTTCGGATGTTCTCAAGCTTGCCAGGCTCGCTTATTTTTTCCGACTTGATTTCCAGGATAGACAGTTTATCCAATAATTCCCCGTTGGATATCTCGATTTTCATTGTGAAAAGATAACTATTATTCTTAACGAACTTTAACCTGATTCCGGCATACATCCGGGTTAATTAACAATTTTTTAAAAGTGATTAATTGGTTTAATCCTTTAATTTGCATTGCAAGTATGAAAAAACTCCTCTCCATATTACTTTCATTTGCGATCATAGTGGGATCGATCGGGTTTCATGTGATTGAGCACCATTGTATATGGTGCGGAGGTGATAAGGTTGAATTTGTTACAATCGGATTGCCTGACCACCATACGGGATCCTGCTGCGATGATCAACCCGGAACCTCTGCTCATGATTGCCATGATGATGGGTGCTGCGATCCTGAATTTTTAACCCTTGAGACAGGCCTGATGGACGAAGGCGGACTTGACCTTCTGAAAACGGTATTTAATGTTACGGATTATACTCCGCCAGTTGTTGCTTATGCATTCCATCCGGATATGTTTTATCCCGTCGAAAATAAACTGATAATCCCTTTAATTACAGGTTGTCCTGCCAGCCTCCATTCAGGGATCGTTGCGCTGCGCTGCTGATTTTGACTAATAGAAGAGTGTTATAAACATTTCTATGGTCTAAAATCAGTAAATACATGAAAATCAAAATACAATTCTTAGCAATCCTTCTTATTAGTCCGCTTGCCCTGTTTGCTCAGATGGCCAGCGGCACTGTCAATGAAACCATCGAGGGAAAATTGATGCCCTTACCGGGTGTCAATGTGTACTGGGCTGGTTCTCAAATAGGTACAACCACTGACGCAAACGGAAAATTTGAACTGTTTAAACCGGAAAACTTGGACCGGCTGGTATTCAGTTTTGTAGGTTATAACTCTGATACCCTTGAGGTCAAAGATAAGCTCCAGGGGCTGGAAGTAACCATGGTTGCCGGCAAGGAACTTCAGGAAGTCAGGATAGTTCAGCGAAATCCGGGTGCCCATATGGACCGCCTGGCAGCTATTCAGACTGAAAACATCACCTATGCCGAACTCTGCAAGGCGGCCTGCTGCAATCTTGCCGAGAGCTTCACCACCAACGCTTCGGTTGACGCATATTATTCAAACGCGGTAACCGGTGCCCGGCAGATCCGTATGCTCGGACTCGATGGTGTGTATGTCCAGTTGCTCACGGAGAATATCCCTTCCATGCGGGGGATCGCGAGTTCTTACGGTCTCTCTTATTTTCCGGGTCCCTGGATGGAGGGGATCATGGTTTCCAAAGGAACAGCCTCTGTCAAAAACGGATATGAATCAATAGCAGGACAGATCGATGTTGAGTTTTTAAAACCCAACAAAGCTGATAAGCTTCTTCTTAACTTGTTCCAGAGTGATGCCGGCCGCACCGAGGCCAACCTTGCGTCAACCATAAAATTAAACGGGAAACTCAGCACCGGGATCCTGGCCCACTATAGTGTTGACCAGCACAAGGAAGACCATAATCAGGATAATTTCCTCGATGAACCGCTGTATCACCAGATCAATGTCCTAAACAGATGGTATTACTCCGATGAACATATCCGGATGCATGCCGGGCTCAGGATGCTTAAGGAGGACCGTTACTCCGGACAAATGAGTTTCCGGAAAGACCAGGTCCGTGACACCGAACATCCCTATGGGATCGGGATTAATACATTGCGTGGTGAAGGTTTTGTAAAACTTGGCTATGTGTTTAATAATAAGCTGAACTCAAGCTTCGGAAGTATCAACTCTCTCACGTATCACGATCAGCAATCTTTTTACGGAATCAGGGATTATTCGGGAAAACAGCTCAATTATTACCTGAACCTGATGTACCAGACCGATATAGTAAACAGCACGCACAATTTGATCGGAGGATTCAGTTTTAATCTGGATAATTATTCAGAGATCCTTGATTCATTGAGTGATCTGCGTTATGAGCGGGTTCCGGGGGTTTATGCCGAGTACTCCTTTAAGCCATCCGAACATTTCAATCTGCTGGCTGGAATGCGGGCCGACTACCACAATCTCTACGGATTCATGTTCACTCCGAGAATCCACTCAAGGTTTGATATCAACGGTCAGACCCATTTCAGGCTCTCGGCAGGAAAAGGATACAGATCTCCGATGATCATTGCTGAAAACAACCACTTCCTCGCTAGTTCAAGGTCAATCATTGTTGCGCCTGATCTCAAACAGGAGGAAGCGTGGAATTTCGGCTTCAGCATTACTCAGTATATACCGGTCGGATATGTGCCAATGACCCTGTCAGGTGAGATCTACCGCACGGATTTTCTTCAACAGATCATTGTTGACCTGGATTCAAGTGTGGATGAAGTCAGATTCTCAAATCTCGACGGTAAGTCGTATTCCAATAACTACCAGGTAGAACTGAACGGACAGTTCCTGAGAGGATTGGAAACTAAACTTGCTTTCCGTTATACTGACGTGAAGTACACCCTGAACGGTCAGCTGATTGAAAAACCTCTGATCAGCAGATATAAGGGCCTTATCGTACTTTCTTATCAGACTCCTCTCAAGAAATGGCAGTTTGATCTTACCTCTCAGTTGAACGGTCCCGGAAGGATTCCGTCAACCGCAGCCAACGGAACCGTGCACAGCATGCCAGAGACATTTGACCCCTACGTGATCATCAATGGCCAGATCACCAAGTATTTCAAAACATGGGACCTGTATGTCGGGGTTGAAAACCTGACCAACTTCGTTCAGATGCACGCCGTGATCGCCGGGGAAGATCCGTTTGGCGACCACTTTGATTCATCTCTGATCTGGGGTCCGCTGCACGGCCGCAAAATATATGCAGGCGTGCGTTACCGGATTCCGAGGAATGACGAATAATCCAACCAAAATTGAATTTGTAATTTTTAAATCAAAGAATATGAAAGCACTGGTTAATGTATTCACTGTGATGGCTTTTGTAGCCTTCACCCTGGCCGGAACCGGCAAGGCCAATGCCCAGAGCAAAGGCAAGGACGACAAGGTGGAGACCATGAAATGCTGGGTTTCCATGACCTGCGAAAACTGCAAGGCAAAAGTTGAGAAAAACATCGCCTATGAAAAAGGCGTTAAGGATCTTGAGGTTGATCTGCCTTCAAAGATTGTAACGATTAAATATCGTACCGATAAAACTTCACCTGAAAAGCTGACTAAAGCCATTCAGGAACTCGGTTTTAAAACTGAAGTGGTTAAGGAAGAGGTCAAGAAGTAAAAGCGATTTACCTCCGTTTTAAGGGTCGTCAACAGTGACGGCCCTTTTTTTTGCATAAATATTTGGTGGGATGAATAATTATTTATAATTATGCACCGAATTTGAAAATTTATACAATGGACCGATTAACGCGACAGGAAACGATCATGCTGATCCTGAGGGACCAATGGATCAGAAACCAGGAAGAGCTCCAGAAAGCACTTGAATCGAAAGGATTTGAAGCCACACAGGCCACCCTTTCAAGGGACCTGAGGCAGCTGCATGTAATGAAAATTATGGATCCCGTGAGGGGATCGAGGTATATTCTGCCCGAAGACAAGGATATGCGGGAGGCCATAAACCGCCTGCCGGATCATCTCGATGGGGTACTTTCGGTTGAATTCTCCGGACAATTCGGCGTCATCCGGACCCTGCCGGGATTTGCCAATGGGGTGGCTTTTACCATTGATTATCAGCAAATACCTGAGATCATGGGCACCATAGCCGGAGATGATACCATTCTGGTCATTCTCAAGGAAGGCGTTTCCAAAAACCTGATTGCCGGGATCTTAAGCAGCAAATTTCCGGGAATTTCTTATAAACTAATTGGTTAACTGAATATTTATACAAGATGAAAAACAAAGTTGTTCTGGCTTATAGCGGTGGTCTGGATACTTCCGTCATTCTTAAGTGGTTGATTAACAAAGGGTATAGCGTGATTTGCTATGTTGCCGACGTAGGGCAGGGGGATAGTTACAAGGAGGTGGAAGCCAAAGCATTGGCTTTGGGAGCCAGCAAGGTGTACGTTGAAGATCTGAAGCATGAGTTGGTGACTGATTATATTTTTCCGGCTCTTAGGGGAAATGCAATCTATGAGGGCCGTTACCTCCTGGGTACCTCCATTGCACGGCCACTGATCGCCAAGCGTCAGGTGGAGATCGCAAAAAGGGAAAACTGCCAGTTCCTGGCCCATGGAGCTACCGGAAAAGGTAACGATCAGGTTCGTTTTGAATTCGCCTATTATGCATTATTTCCCGAGGCTAAAATCATTGCTCCCTGGAAGGATCCGGAATTCCTCAAAGAATTCAA
>Ga0172368_10003316_pt1 | contig 19688 bp, 13 predicted proteins | sample Lak11m_FD_114540 | JGI IMG/M metagenome (GOLD analysis project Ga0172368, IMG submission 114540) | Freshwater microbial communities from Kabuno Bay, South-Kivu, Congo - kab_022012_11m | ecosystem: Environmental > Aquatic > Freshwater > Lake | place: Democratic Republic of the Congo: South-Kivu...
GGGATCTTGGGCTCCCGGCATCCGGGAAGCGTCACGGCGTTGATGCGCGCCCCCAGTTCCATACGTTCCATCAGGGCGCCGATCAAGGCCAGGCCCGAATGGCTGGTCAAATGTTCGTCGCCCTCTTTGATGATAAATTCTACAGGTCGCATCTTCACCTCCCAGGTGTCGTTTCTGGGACAGGTGAATACCACAAATGCCCTGTGTTGTCTAGTATTTATATTAATTAAAGCTGCTTTCGTGCCACTAATTCAGGTATGAGTGAATGCCCAAAGACCACGTATCCCTAAATGCCTTGATAGTGAGGACGTCATCTGCAGCATCGTCTTTGTCATTTGTTGTCGAATCTACACGTTGTTGAAAATTAGAGTCATACCTTATGCCATATGGCGGGTCGATGTAGATCATCTGCACCTTTCCACGCATGCCCTCGTAGTGCAGCAGGGATTCCATGACATGTAGTGAGTCACCGCAGATGAGTTTGTTCTTCCAGCCTTCCTCGTGGGTGTAAAACTCGACCCGCTTTGACCGGTCGGTCTCACGAAGCGTCTTCTCGAGATCGGCAAAGAGGTGTCCCTGCTTTGCCTGCGGATCTTTCTCCTCCGCTGCCTTTCTTGCCCGCTCAATGATCTGGGCAATGCGAGACTCGGAGACGATTTCATTACGCTGGAGAGGCAAGACAGGCACCTCGCGCTTGTTGCGCTTGCCTGACCAGAAAAGCACCGGGTCGGTCGCCGGGTCCATGTCTATTACCACCGGTCGCTCATCACCCTCCGGCAGCTTGCCTACGGTGATGGCTTTTCCCCACCCGTTGTCCATGGGTAGTGTGACCACCTGCTCGTCGGCTGGCAGCAATGCCGTGTGGCCAGTTTCCGGTACCTGAGGATCTTTCACCTCATCAAAGGTATAACGAGTTACCCGCTTTCCTTCGTTCCCATTTTTCTTGCGGCCTTTTGCCATCGTCTATTTCCCCTTTGGTTTTCTTGAGGATACTGATGCTACAATCTGTTTACCCGCACTGCACAGCTTGCGATAGTCGCATTTGCGGCACTTAGGTATGGTTGCATCTGGTGGTAAATTCCCCTGGCGTAGGGATTGAGCCGCTTCACGCACCTTTATCTTGACATCGTCGATGAAGTCGTCGTCCACCGACCGAGGTTTGCGTTTGCGCTCGTCCAACTCATAGACTTCCACGTAGTCGGCACGCCGCCCCGTGAGTTCTTCATAGCCCAGCGCATAGACATGGAGTTGGGTTTCCGTGACATCTTCCGGTTGTGCTCGATCGCTGGATTTCAGATCGACAATGGTTGTTTCGTTGGTGTCGAGGCGACGAACGAGATCGATGCGCCCGTTGACCGTAATGCCGTCACCCAAACTGATCTCGATCTGTTTCTCGGAAAACTCGATCTTATCGAAAAGAGCTTCATTGTCTGAAATGTAGTTTCCCAGAACATTTTCAGCAGCCGCTTCGAGATCTCTGCGAAGTGATGGATAGGCGTAAGGGGTGTGAAGATGTGTCTCAACAAGGCTTCGCGCCTCATCCTCTGTTGCAAAGTCGCCTCGGAGTGCCCTGCTGTGGACTTCGGCGAGGGCGTTGTGGAGAGACCGGCCATAGCCGAGAGCCTCATGAATCGGTGCATTGAATCCGTACAGGATGCGTAGCTTGAACTGGTATGGACATTCGAAGAAGTATTTTAGGTCGGAGAACGAGAAGACCACGTTCGATACGCCTCTTCGTGGTTCCGGTGTCAACTTCCGGCGGTTGGTATAATCTTGAGGACGCCTCTTTACATATTTAGACACCAGAACGTCATCCCAGAAAACCGATTTCTTTTGATACAATTGGTTGCCAGGTACAGGTGCATAGGTCATGTGAAGGATTTTCTGGCTCCTGGTCATGGCCACATAAAACAGACGGCGTTCGTCTTCGATAGTGCCTTCATAACGAGCTTGCCCGACGACGGCAGACTTTGGGATCAGATGCCATGCGTTGCGGCCCCCTTGCTTCTTCGATGGAAAGCGGTTTTTGAGGAGTGCCGGGATAAAGACGACTGGCCACTGCATACCTTTCGCTTGGTGAATGGTCATGATACGGACGGCGTCAGGATTGGCATATTGGTTATCTTGCCATCCTTCAGGGTAATAGCTTTCGGCCTGGTACTGAAGGAAATTGGCGAATGACTCGTATTTTTCTTTGGGTTGAGAGTGATAATGTATTGTCTCGAAATCGGAGATGAGCTGGCTGAATTTCCCTAGGTTATAAAAGACGATCTCCCCGCGATTGTTCGGTACATTTTCTTCAAGGATGCCAATCTCTTGCAGAAACGTCTGAAATGTACGCTGGATGGAATAGAATCTGAAGCGTTCCGTGGGCTCGTCAAAGCTGGCACGGGCGTTGGCCGCCGTGGCAATAGCCCGCCTCACGGCGGTAGCCATGATTCCGAGACCGGCGTCTAACCACAGAGCCTCGAGTGTCGCAGCATCTATAGTGGGACGACCAGCCATGAAATAAAAAAGTTGCCTGGTTGCTTCAGCCTCAGCCGTTCCGAATAGGTTGTTCATACCAACTACAACATACGGAATACGTGCATTGTCAAGGGCACGGGTGATCGGTTCGCCATTGCCGCGTACGCTTCGAAGGAGTATTGCCATGTCTGACCACGAGATTCCTCGCTTGCGCCTTGGTTTCTCTTCGCTCGGGTCCTTGATAGCAAGTCCTCGAAGAGACTGAATGGTCCGGCCTATGTATGTGGCTTCCTCATCCGGATTTGTAAAGGACAGTGCCACAATGTCGCCAGGTTCATAATCTTGCGCATCGGTTGGCTGCATTTTCTTGGGCAGCCGGTCCGGGTTCTGTTCTATGAAAGGGCGTGCTGTTTCAACAATCCCCTCACTCGATCGAAAGTTTTCTTCAAGCCGTACCTGCTTGACCTTCGCATACCGGTCCTGAAAGGTGAGGATGTTCTGGACGTCGCTTCCCCGCCACTGATAGATCGTTTGGTCGTCATCGCCCACAACGCAGACCCTCGATCCCAGATCGTATAAAAGCCAGACAATCGCCTCCTGAATCGGGTTCACGTCTTGGTACTCATCGACGATGACATGTTTAACGCGGACGGCGAGGCGGTCTCGGATGCTTTGTTCGTTGGTCAGAACATCGACAGCGGCTTCCATCATGGAGGAGTAATCAAAATGGCGCTGATCATCCAGAAATGATCGATAGCCTTCGAGGCCTGTGGTGATCGAACACCTTTTCAGCTCTTTCTCGATGACGTCGGCTTCTCGCAAGATGGTAATGGCGCTGAGGTAATGTGGGGTGTCGGTATAACGCTGAAGTCTTCGACCCTGTAAATCCGTAGACGAGGTAAGGCCGCACTGTTTGCAGTGACGGTCAATAAAAAGGGACTGCTGAATCTCATTGAGGACGACGTATTTCAGGTAATCAGGCACTTCATTCATGAGCAGATCAAGGCAGAATCCGTGGATCGTCCCGATATACATCTCCGCCAATCCATAAACATTGCCCATTTGTTCGCGGCATCGCGTGACAATGCGTTCTTTCAGTTCTGCGGCGGCTTTATCGGTGAAGGTGAAGGCGACAATGTTGCCGGGTTTCAGTCCACTCTTCAGGAGGGCGGCTACCCGATGGGCAACCACCTCGGTTTTTCCGGAACCGGCGCAGGCGATGAGCTGAAGATTGCCGGTGAGATAATTGATGGCCTTTTGCTGAGATGGAGTGAGACGCATGGGCTTTCTCCGGAAAAGATTGATTTTTCAAGAGCCATATCGTGGCGGGACTATAAAGGAAAAAGCAGAAATTTACAAGAATATACAGGCAGAAGGGCGAAAATTCTTTACGCGAAGGCTACGCATTTAACACAGACTTCATGGCAATAGAGGATTTTCGGAATGTAAAGATACCACCTTTATTTCCCGGATGCGGCACATGGGTTTTGTCGTCTTTTCTATCGTGACGAGTTCATCTACGGCCGCAGTAACCGCAGCGCCGACATGAAGAGCATCAATGGGCGTTATATCGTATTGGGATGCCAAGCTCACAGCACGCCTCGTCAGCTCCTGTGAAGATGGAACATCTTCCGCCGCCTCTTCTAAGAAGGTTTGCATGAACTGAACTTCTTCGTGACGCCCGAGAAATGTGGGCTTAGGAAGTACCTCCAGGCGGAGGTAGTCACTGATTACGAACTGCCGTTCAGAATCGTCCAGAATTTCCAAGGCCCGAGCAGCAACCACGCTATCACCGCGGAACGCAGCTATCAAAACGCTGGAATCAAGATACGTCCGATTCGCCATTTCCAAACTCTCCGCGACGTCGAGCGACTTCATCCAGGATTTCATCTTCGCTCAATAGCCGCACGCCAGATGCGACAGCACGATTTCGTAGAGACAGCAATTTTGCACCCAACGCGGTACGTGGGATAAATTCTTCACGTTCACCGGGGAAACTCACCACCGTAATCTGCCAACTACCTCTTTCCATACCGACCGGCCACAAGATATGACCCTGCCACGACATCGTCTCAGGGAATAAACCGAAAATGGAGCGCCGTCCGTTCGATCCGACCCGCGGCCGATAAGCGGGGGTAAAAGCGACGGCATAGGTGTTCCGCGACCGGGAATTTTGCGTCAAGCACTCTGTCAACGTCATTGCAGTTCACCCCTTTTATTCCGGATATTCCGGTTCCAGGCGCGCGATGGATTCAGACGTCAATAAATCAAAGAAAATCTTTTTCGAAGCTGAATGAGCCATATCAAGCCTCTTTTCTACATCGCCCCAAGAACCACCCTCCTTGAAAGAAGCGATGGTGTCAATATCCAGGAGCACGCCTTCCGAGCTGGTGGCATCTCCGGGAAGAGATACCTCCGCGGGTAAAACCACTTGTATGATATGAATCAATCCTTTCTCAATGATTTCGGTTCGGAGTTGCACCGGCTGCTTGGTGACAGGATGTCCGCCCAGTTTCAAGTCAATATTGAGGACACTCAGATTCGGCGGCTGCACCAACTGAATCAGGTCGATATACTTAAGCGAAAACCGATCGAGATGATTGATTAGCCCTGTTTCCCTACCTACAGCGATCAGATTTCGGATGTCAGCAGAAAAGCCTTTCCACCCCGAATAAGGACGACGACAGCTCAAGGAAATCACGTGTTCGCCGATCTGGATGGCCTGATTATCCCTTTCAACCTGATCTTCGGAACGTAGCGCAAGTTAGGGTCCCGTTCCGCTATTGGCGCTGGAATATCCGCAACAGGAAGTCGGACAATATTTGGATAACGACCTGGGATGGCTTGGTAAATCAATCCGGGCAGTAGATCGGCAACATTCTGTTTATCACTGGTAAACCGGACTTCCCATACCGCTTCAATGAGCGGTTCTTTTCTTAGTCGTACGGGAATTTTCGTATTCACGGCCTTTTCTTTCTTTGTTGAATTATCAGAGTCTCCGGAACAAGAATTCCTTTTATGTAGTAGGAGTATAGCGACACGGCCGTTGTACGTCAAGGTAAAATACATTTTGGAGACGATTTACACGACGGAGGCGCAATCTGAAGACACCCGTCAGGCGTGGGCCTCGTCCCAGTTCTTGCCGGCGGCGATCTCCACCTTCAACGGCACGCTGAGCTTGAGGACGCCCTCCATCTCCTCCGTTGCCAGGGCCATGACCTCCTCGCGTTCGGCGGCGGGCGCCTCGAAGACCAGCTCGTCGTGGACCTGCATGATCATTGTCGCAGACAGGTTTTGCTCCGCCAGCCGCCGGAAGATCCGGACCATCGCCACCTTGATGAGGTCCGCCGCGGTCCCCTGGATCGGGGCGTTGATCGCCATCCGCTCCGCGAACTGCCGGACGACGGGCTGGGGGCTGTTGATCTCGGGAAGGTACCTGCGCCGCCTGAGGAGGGTCGTCACATAGCCCTCCCGCCTGGCCTGGGCGAGGAGGCCGTCCAGGTATTCCCGGACCTTCGCGTACTTCTGGAAATAGCCGTCGATGTAAGCCTGAGCGAGTTTCTGGGTGATCTCCAGTTCCTTCGCGAGGCCGAACGCGCTCATCCCATAGAGGACGCCGAAATTGATCACCTTCGCCTGCCGCCGCATGTCGGGATTGACCATTTCGGGGAAGACGCCGAAGATATCGGAGGCGGTCCGGCTGTGGATGTCCTCGCCGGCGGCGAAGGCCCCGATGAGCGCCTCGTCCCCGGAGAGGTGCGCCAGCACCCGGAGTTCGATCTGGGAGTAGTCCGCCGAGATTATCTCCCAGCCCGCGGGGGCGACGAAGGCCTGGCGGATCCGCTTTCCTTCGAGCGTCCGGATGGGGATGTTCTGGAGGTTCGGGTTGCTGCTGGAGAGCCTTCCTGTCGCCGTGACGGTCTGGTTGTAGGAGGTGTGGACCCGGCCGGTCCGGGGATGAACGAGCTCCGGCAGGGCATCGATGTAGGTCGACTTGAGCTTGACCATCCCGCGGTAGGCGAGGATCTCCGCAGGGAGCTCGTGGCTCCGGGCGAGCGCGGAGAGGACATCGACGTCGGTCGAGTACCCCTCCTTGATTTTCCTGCCGCGGGGGAGCCCTAACCTGTCGAAAAGGACAGCCTGGAGCTGTTTGGGTGAGTTGATGTTGAACTTCTCCCCGGCCAGCCGGTGGATCTTCTCCTCCGCAAGGGCCAGGAGCTGCTCGATCTCCCGCGACATCGTCCCCAGAAGCGCCAGGTCGAGTAGAACGCCTTTCCGCTCCATCGTGGCCAGCACCTCGACCAGCGGCATCTCCACGTCTTTGAGGAGGTCCTCCATGCCCGCCGCGGCGATCCTCTCCGAGAGCTGCGCCGCCAGGGCGGCCACGGCGTCGACGCGCCGGCAGGCGTAGTCCGCCGCCTTTTCCACCGGGAGCGATGAAAACGGCACAGCCTTCGCGCCGCTTCCCACCGCCTCCCTGGCGGAAGGGACCCGCCTGCCGAGGATGTCGAGGGCCGTTTCGGCCAGATCGAAGCTATGCCGGGCCGGGTTGAGGAGGTAGGAGGCGACCGTCGTGTCTCGGCCGAGGCCCCGGAGGGGCGCGCCGTTTTCGGCGAGGATGATGAGAGCCGGTTTCAGATCGTGGCCGTGCTTCAGGAGCGCCGGGTCGGCGAGGAGGGGCGCGAAGGCGCCCAAAACATCGCCGGCGCCAGGCTGCAATGTTTCCTGCCCGCGGTCCAGGGGGATGTAATGCGCCTCTCCCGGCGCGGGCGACACGGCGAGGCCGACGGGGGAGGCCCGCATCGGCTCCGCCGCAGAGGCGATCAGCTCGAACGAGAATTCCTTTCCTTCGGCAAGGCGGGCAACGAGCGCGGCGAGTTCCTCCCCGGTCCTGCAGATTCGGTAGTCGCCGCCGGCCTCCTCCCCTTCGCTCTTCAACTCCTGGAGGAGCGAGGAGAATTCGAACTCCCGGAAGAGCGCGATCAGCTTCTCGCGGTCCGGCCCCTGCCGCCGGCAGGCCTCCAGGTCGAACGGGATGTCGGCATCCGTCCTGATCCGCGCCAGATCCCTGCTCAGCCGGGCCTGCCCGGCGTGGGCGAGGATCGCCTCGCGCGTCTTCCGGTTGTGGATCTTTTCCGGATGGGCGAGGATCTCCTCGATCCCCCCGAACTGCTCCAGCAGACGGAGCGCCCCTTTCGGCCCGATCCCGGGGACGCCGGGGATGTTGTCGGAGGCGTCCCCCATCAGGCCCAGGATGTCCGCGACCAGCTCCGGCCCGACGCCGAAGAATTCCTTCACGGCGGCGGCGTCGTAGGTCTTGTCCTTCATGGTATCCACCATGACGACATCGCCGGAGACGAGCTGCATCAGGTCCTTGTCGCCGGAGACGATGACGACCTCCATCCCCTCCCCCGCCTGCGCGCGGGCCACCGTTCCGATGATATCGTCGGCCTCCAGCCCCTGTTGTTCGAGAACGGGGATGGAAAATCCCCTGACGACCTCCTTGACGCAGGGAATCTGCGGGACGAGGGTCTCGGGCGTGGCTTTCCGCGTGGCCTTGTACTGCTCATAAGCTTTGTGGCGGAACGTCGGCCCCTTGACGTCGAAGGCCACCGCGATGTAGTCCGGCGCCTGCTCGCGCAGGAGCTTGAGGAGCATGGTCGTGAAGCCGTAGATGGCGTTGGTGGGAAAACCCTGGGAGTTGGTCAGCTCCCTGATCGCGTAGAATGCCCGGAACAGGTAGTTGCTCCCATCGATGAGGACGAGTTTGGGGCGTTTCTTCTCTCCCGTCATTTTATCCCTCCCTTTGTTCAGTGAAGCGGGGCTTTTTCAAAGTTCATCCGACTGTCGCGTACTTTATAATAGAAACGAAACGGATCAGCGCCAACCTCTCATTTAACCTACAACTGTTCGGTGTCAGCTATTGAGCAGTGCTAACGATTGCGATTCGAATGAGGGTAACATAGTATAGAGTTTAGGCGAATGGAACGTCTGCGCAGCGTCCTTTCGCTTACTTTAGCCTTCTGTCCTTGGAGCTGTATCTGAATTGCAGGCTTAACATGCCTACCACAACTCCTCACTGGGCGTCATTTCAGTAGCTTATCGAGCTCAATGGCAGCAGTGCTGAGAATGACCCTTACAAACAGCCATGATGCTCCGATCGCAGAAATATGAACACCGCCTGTTCCTGCTGCTTCCAACATCTCTCGGATTGCACTATCTTCTGTCTGCCTCGAATGCTCTTCACACTTCAGTGTGGCGGTAATCTTCTGAAATCCCTCATCCATTTCTTTCTGCGCCTGACTGATACGTTCATTACACGTGAACCCTGAACGCCCGTCCGCTCAGGCGCGCAGCGCCTAGTCACCGTGAAAGCGGTGGTTAGCTACCCCTTATGTTATGGCTCCAACATCAATTTCTTCTGAACGACCATCCCTGCAATGAAGCTTTGGTATCGGATCTCTTCAATCTCACGGATTCGCTGTTGTTCCCATTGCTTGGCTGTCTCATCCCGAAGGACTTGGCGAATAGTTGGCATCAGCCCGTTGATGTGGCCCAAAAATGAGGCGAGGTCTGAAGCGGAATATCGAATGGTTGGTATTCTTTCTGTACCGGCAAGCCCGTCGAGTAAGACGTTTTGGTCCGCCATCAGGAGTGTCGGACGCTTGGCCATGAAGCTGAAAGAAACCTCGTTGTGAAGCCACGTAAGTGTTCGGAACAGGTTGGGGATCGAACTTATATCACGCGGTGTCGCAATAGCGAACACGCAGTCAGACTTTGCGATCTCCTGCACAATCCTGTCAGGTACCCGATCAGTATCCCTCTCAATCTCGTTTATTCCGACCGTGTGAGTGTCAAAACCCCATCGCTGGATTATGGACACAATCGAATCAACGATTGGGCGGTCAATATCATGATTGCTTCGACTAATAAAGGCGCGAAAGCGGGGAGTATGGATGATGTAGAACGGTTCTCCCTGGTTAGGATTGATGCAACCCAGTGATACCCATCTGCTCAAGTTTGAATCCCAAATCCATGTATCGAGGGAAAGCATTGCTTCATATTGACCTTCCGGAATTTCAGGGATCGGAAGTTGCCACGCTGGTATGGTGGCGATTCCGTTAGGCGGAATCGAGTTGTTTAGCGGCTTCATTCCAGGTTGATAGCCGGGATAGCAGCTGAACTGCCAGTGACAGTTTCCCACGAAAATCGGTAGAGTCGTCGCGTTCCTGACAGTGGCACTGGCAAAAAGGTTTTCCCCGGGATAGGCGACCTTTCGATCAAATACCGTCTGGAGATACCAAATCGTCTGCGTTGTTCCGTCCATTTCTGGTTCCTCAGTGCCAGCACTCGGCATTAGCGCGCAGAGCGCAACGCCGTCATCTGGATCCGTTTCCTAGCCTTTTTCATGCTGCCCTCGGTAATTGAAACTGCTTGCTCATTTCTTCGACAACCTCGTCGAGGCGTCCTTCGAAGAGGCGGTTGACCTCCTCGTAACCGCCGATGATCTGCTCGTAGATCGGGTTGGCGAAGATGCGCTGAACGTCAATCTCGCCGCGTTCCTGAAGCGCGGCAAGAAACACGTCCTTGATCCGCCGAAGTCTCTCAACCTGGGCGTCGGTGAACTCCGCCCCCCGGATGTAGTTCTCGTAACCGTTCTGCACACGCTCAAGCGGCGTGGGAATCCTGCGCTTGCCGAGAACGTGAAGGAAGAAATCCCACACGGACCCGGCAGGATAGTCGTAGATGCGTTGGAGGTTGCCTTCGTCCAGCCAGATTTCCGGCTTTGTCACCCAGTCCTCAACCGCCTCGACCTCCGCCGGCGTGGGTTCGTAGTCCGGACGCTCCGCGAGTTTTTGTTTAAGCGACACAATGGTCGAGTTGTAGGGGCGTTCAACCGCCGCCTCAAAGATGCGCTTGGCCTCCTCAATGGGGATGTTCTCGACCGTGCGGACACCCTTGTGAACGCGGACCCGTTGGATTTGGTGTTCGGGGTCCGGGTTGTCCACGATGAAGTAACCTTCCGGCTCGCCGCCTCCGCCGCCCCCGCCGCCGCCCGTGCCGGTGACAACTTTCCTGTTCTTCTTCTCCGTGCCCTTGCCGTTATCGTTCATCCGCTTGCACTGGCCGACAAAGTCCAACACCTGGAAGCTGAACTTGCCCGTTTTCGGGTCAAGCCGCGTGCCGCGGCCCAACATCTGGATGTACTTGCCGACCGACCTGGTGAGCGCTGCGAAACCGATGTAGCGCACACAGGGGATGTCCACCCCCGTGCTCATGATGTCCACGGAAACGGCGATGTAGGGTTTCTGGTACGGTTTCTTAAACCAGCCCTTGAGCGTTCGGTTCAACTCCGCGTTGTCGGAAATAATCGGTTCGGCGTAACGGGGACTCTTCCCGTCATCGTTGAAGACCTCATTCAGCGCGTTTGCCAGCATCATGCAGTGCGGTTGGCTCACGCCGAAAAGGATCATCTTCTCGCCGTACTCGTTTCGCTTCTTGATCTCCTCGGCAATGCGCTTGGCGGTGTTCTCGGTCAGGTACTTCCGGTTCAGTTGTTCCAGCTTCAGCTTCTTGGTCTTGTCCAGTTCGATCTTCTTCCGCTCGTCCGGGTCCAGAACGTAGTCGAACTCGACGCCGTCCTTCTCGGCGAGTTGCGTCAGGTGGGTCTTGATTTCGTCCACCTTGTAGGGGGCGAGGAACCCTTCTTCGATGCCGCGGCTCAAGTCGAACTGGTACGTGGGCTGCTCGACCTCACAGCCGAACAGGCGGTAGGTGTCAATGATGGCAAGGTCGTCGTCGGAAACCTTCTTCGGGTCTTTCGGTATGGCAATCCGGGGCGTGGCCGTCAGTCCGATACGGGGGCAAAGGAAGTGATCGAAGATGACCTTCCGGCTGACGTTGATGGACCGGTGGCACTCGTCAACGATCATCAGGTCGTAGTACGTGCTGGGGATCCCGGAGAAGATGATCTCCAGCGTGTCAATGACGGCGACGTGAATATCCTTGTGTTTGAATCCCTTGTAGTTGGAAGTCGTGATCCAGCCCGACGTGTTGGTCGGGCTGATAAGACTGAATCCGTCGTCCCGCGATTGTTCGGCCAGCAATCGCCGGTCAACGACGAAGAGTATCCGCCGGGCCTGGCCGGATTCCAGTAGCGCCTTGCACAGGGCAACGGTTGTCCGCGTCTTGCCCAGACCGGTCGCCATGTGAACCAGCATCTTGCCGCGCCCCTCGCGCAAGCCCTTCAACAGGGCATTGATGCAGTCCGTTTGAAAGTACCGGTCCTTGCCCGCCGCCGGATCGAACCCGCCGGCGATGGTGCGGTCTATGACGATCTCCTGCGCCTGCCGCCGCTTCTGGTCCTGTGCGGCTCGGACGTTCATGTCCTCCAGCGACAGGAACGAGTTGACCGCCCGGAACTCGCCCGCCTCCAGCCCGGTCCACGCCATGTCATAGAAAAGCGTCCGGTCGGCGGAACAGGCGTAGAGATATCGGGGCCGGAGAACGTGGGAGTAGAGCAACCGGAGTTTCGGCAAACCCTTCTTCGGGTCGTCCAGCTTGTTCTCGAACACGGCCAGCGGCGTTCCCTGAAGGTCCTGCAAAACTATGTCCGGCTTGACGTACTTGTGACCGGAGAACTCCTTCTTCTGTTCCGGCGTCAACGGGTATTGCGGCTGGTAAAGCAGGGTGTCGCCGACCTTCCAACCGACTTTCTTCAAGTCCTCGATGACCCGAAGGTCGGTCGCTGTCGCTTCGTTGGCGTTGATGTCGGGCATGATTTACCCCCACGTATCCGTAAGGATTCGCTGAATCTGTTCTCTTGCGGCGGCATGGAGTCGGTCAATCGCTTCCAGTGCAGCGATGTGTTCACGCGCTGCCGTGACTACGCGCTCTTGGGCGGATAGATCGCCCATGAACGGGACAGGGAATTCGCCCATGTAGTCTTGGGACACCTTCACCATGCTGGGTGATGCGCCTTGCGGAACCTTGCCGAAATACGCTCGTCCGTAAGTCGAGTTGAAAAGGTAGACGGCGAACTCAGGTATTATCTTCGCGGTATCGAAAACAACGCGAGTGAGCAGGTCGGGGAATACCACGCTCTCTTCTGTAGGTCCGGCGATGGCCGCTAGCGCAACAAGTTCCGGTGTGTTTCCTCTGCTGTAGAAGAAGTCGCCTTCATGAATGTAAAAAGACGCGATATCTGACCGTGACGCGGCGGTGTACTTCCTTTCTGCGAGGTCAATTCGTCCACGTTTGAGACAGGAAAGGGTTAGGACCGGCGTATCGCCGCCGCTGCAGACAGGAGACCAGCCGTTGCGTGTCTCGCGTACTGCCTCCCGTAATGGACGCAGGTTGTTTGCCGAAAATGCAGGCAGTTCAAGTGCAGAACTTTGTTGAATGGACTGGCAAGACTGCATTAGGGCCATGCGTGCATTGCAGCCAGCCGCTATAGCCTCTTGCACTTCTGGTGGTGGAAGAGGCACTTCAAACCCTCCGATGAAGTCGGCACCCTGTTCGTTCTTGATACCTTTGTTCTTTTGTTCTGCAAGTCCCGCTAGAAACTGCGGCGAACGTAGAATGTGGCAAAGGTAGTCGCTTCGGCAATCGGGGGTCTTCGTTCGGTAAACTTGGTAATGAGTGGAACAGACTAGGCGGCGGGGCGCGAGGGCGACCGCGCCTTGGTGCAGATTGATCTTGGACGTGATCAGGTCCCCACGGTCGGCAAGGTAGAGGTCCATGCCGGTTTCGGGAAATTCCCGGAAGTGGACGCCGCCGTCCGCAAAAGCGATCTTCTCTACAATGTCGAACTGACCGGAATAGTCTTCCTTTTTCATCTTGGAGTGCTTCGGCTCGATGAGTTCCGCAAGTTTGCACCGCGGATAGCGCGCGCCACTTTCGATGATCTTGCGGAGCGTGGAAAGTTGATCGTGCTTCGCCAGTTCTTCGACCGGGTAGGCCATGAGGTACTGCCGCGCGATGTCGAACTCCAGGGAGTCCTGCACGTCCAGCATGGCAAGGGCGGATTGGGCCTTCTCCGGCGGACAGTCCTTGAGCGCCGCATATCGAGCGTCGAGGGTGTGGCCGTTCTTCCGCCTCGCTCCCTTGAAGACGGCGTTCCATTCCTCAAGTTGGCTCTTGGAAAGGTTGCTCCGGGCGTTGGGCAGGTTGAACGAATACAGGTGCGCCGCCTCCACGCGTTTGGCGATTTCGTTCCGGGTCTTGACGCGCCAGATTTCATCGTGTTGGGCCAGCCTCTCGGTGCGGTCGGTTTCGCCGATCTTGCCTTCGCGGAGTTGGTCGGCCAGTTTCGCAGCGAGCGCTTCTTTCTCCTTGACCGCCCGCTCGGAAAACTCTGCGGTGGTCTCGGTCTCGATGCGGAGCTTGACGCGGGGGTCAAGGTTCAGAATCCACGCCGCCGGTACGGTGAACGAGTGCGTTGTTTCCGGCGGGGTCTTGCCGTGGCGGACGTACTTGTCGAACAGGTGCAGAGCCTCGACCAGTTGACAGCCTTCGATGGGGCGGCGGTTCGTGCCCATCGTGTACCCGTCGTTCGTGACCTTGTAGGACCAGACTTCCGTTGTCTTGCCGCCCTTCTCGAAGACCAGAATGGATGTCTTCGGGCCGACACCGCCCTTGCTGACAAACACTCCCTGCGGCAGGCTGATGACCGCGCGAAGCATGTTCTCCTCGACGAGCATTTTGCGCAAGGTTCGGGCGCTGGTCTGTGGCCAAGACAGAAAACCTTCGGACACGATGACGGCGCACCGGCCGCCGGGGGCCAGCGCGTCGAGCATGAGTTTCACGAAAAGGATGGTGGTCTCGGTTTCGCGGGAGAACTCTTCCCATACGTTCGGGTAGGCTTCCTGGTCCCGGTCCGCGCCGAAGGGCGGATTGGCGAGAATGACCGTCTTGCTCCCGCCGTCGCGGTGTGGATCGAACAGGGCCAGCGAGTCGCCTTGCTCGATATTGGACGGGTTCAGGCCGCGGATGTAGAAGTTGATCGCCGCCATTTTGCGGATCATGCCGAGGTATTCGATGCCGTAAATACCGGAGCGGTAGAACTCGCGCGCCTTCGTCGGCGGCGGCATGGCGGCGGGATGGTCGGCGAAGTACTTCTTGAAATAACCGGTCAGTTCCGGGTGGGCCTTGGGGCCGGGCCATTTTCCGTCGCGGCGAATCGCTTCCGTCAGGTAGCCGTAGGAATCGAAGCCGAAACCCGCCGTGCCGCAAGCGGGATCGAAGATGCTGTCGTCGAAGGTCGGGGCAATCATGGCAACCATGAATTGCCGAATGTGGTCCGGCGTACGGTGCAAGCCCATGTCCTTCGTGCCGCCGGTTTCCGAGAGCGCCGATTCAATGGCGTCCCCGAGAAGGTCCGTCTTCAACAGGCGGTCCTCGTCAATCTCGCCGACGAGGGCAACAACTTCCTGAAGGTTCCCGCTCTTGACGTTGTTCGTGAAGTTGGAGTTCTTGAAGACCTCCTCGATCAAAACGAGTTGGTCCTGAACCTTCTGCTCCAGGTTCGTTTTGTAGACCTTGCGGGCTTGCGAAAGGATGCTCGCGTAGAAAGGAAAGAATTGTTCATTCAGAGCGGGCAACAGGCGTTCGTTGCCAACGGTGTAGAGGGCGGAGAATAGGAGTTTGTCGTTCGGAGTTTTGAACAGGTCCCGGAGTTGCTTGAAGTCTGGGTCCTGCTTCAGTTTCACCTCGAAGATGCGGAGCAACAGCAGTTCGATGATGTACTCAACGCGCTGAACCGGTGTTCCCGCCGGACGAAGTTTCTTGTGGAGCTTTTTCAGAATATTGTTCGTGTCACTGTCCGCGTAATGTACCGTCGAACGTCCCATTGGTAACTTTCTCTCTTTTTCAGGCCAACTATTGTTGATATAGGGGATGGAACATATACAATGTTTCTGATATTTATTGACTAAATTCAATCCATTACAAGTGATACTCCCAGTGGCTTGCAGCGGAGGAGTATCACTCTACTGTGGTGTATTGTGTTTTTGCTTAAGGGACTTAATAAACCTCCATGTGATCAGATTTGCGTAATTTTCTTCGTGCGCCTTTTGTGGTACGGGAAGGCCTTGCAATTCAATCTCTTTTTTTAGCTTCGCCCAATCGCTGCTTTTGTGATCGCTTGGCATGAAACCAGTGAATCTGTTCTCAACGGCAAGGTAACGAAGATAGTGCCAGAATTCGTGAGGAAGGCCACCATCCAGATACACAAATCCTCTTGGATCTTTCAAGCGCTTCTTATTCGTATAAAGGGTAATATAGGGAGACCTGAAATCGCGGCAGGGTCTTAAAAAATGGCCGATGCACTTCGAAGGTGGGCTTTCTTTCCATCTAGGTAGCCAAAATACGTAGAGCATAACGTTACTTTGTGGACAGGTCAGCTCCTTTGCATTCTCATGACGAAGCCTATAGCATCCTTTATCACGTCTTAGGCTATTCATTTCCTGATCAGAGCATTGTATCGAATAATCCAATGAGATTTTCCCGCCGCTGATTTCAAATAATTGGTACACCCAATTGTCCATCTGCTTCCTAATACAGTCCGGGAAGGGTTTCATTTCGTTCTCTGATATGGAGTATTTATGTTTTAGGTAGGCCTCATCTTCCCATTCAAGATTGACTGCTCTTGGATAAACGCATATTGCCTGAATGCGTAGCGACTTTGCCATATCTTTATTCTTTGGAATGCGGCCATTCAAATATCTGAGCATCATCCGTCCGCCGACGTCAGCGGCGGGCAAAGACGTGGGCCTATCCTCGTACAGTGCTTCAATATATTCTCGGATTGATGTAAGCTCTTCTTCCGTCGAATTTGAGACTGAAATCCATCCCGGGGCATTGCTGATATTATGGCCTAAAATACCCCAGATATTGTCAGTTCTAAGCATGCTTGCGACTTTGATTGACTCGTTTTGGTGATTCATATCAATTTGACTTGTTAAGACTCGCTTTGGTTCGGTTTCAGAATAGAAGGAGCGATCTTTTATGTCAAGAAAGTTAGCGGCACATTTATCATTTTTTTCGATTTAAATCCAGTACGCGAATATGATTACACAACTTACCGAGTACAGGAAGACAACTACCTGTTGCTCAAAGAGATGATTTTCTATCAAGATGTATCATATTTCAACCGGAACTCGGGGGATTTCCTCTTTCTGTCTTCACTGCAATGTCTTCAAATTGACTGATCTGAACGGACCCATCGGGAAATTTGGCGATGATTTCCAGATCGCCCCCCATGGCCTTGATGAAATTTCTTAATGCGCCGACGTACATGTCTGCCCGTTTTTCAAAGATATCGCAAGGGCGTCTTGAATTTTCCAAGATGACGTCAACATTGCGTTCACGCCAGGGCGTATGTCACCGTATCATCCCGGCGCCTGCGCCGCACCTTGCCTTGACCCTCCAGGTAGCCGACATGGGCCATTGTTTCACCGAAGGCAAACCATTTCTGCGCCGGCGGGAAATCCTCCCATGTCTTGGCGGTGATATCCCAGTTAATGTGAGGAGCTATTTGGAGAATGTTCTTTTCCCCCTCGCCGAGGGCGACCAGCACTTCCCGCAACCGGGCGCGGTGGTGTTCCTGCAATTCCTTCACCCTTCTCCGCAGATCATGCACCAAGCGGCGATGCCCCGGCAGCACGAGCTCCACGTCGAAGGTATCCACCTTCTCAAGACTCGCCAGGTAATCGCTCAGGGAGTCCTTCATCTCTGCCCAGTAGGTGATATTGGGCGTAATATCAAAGAGAATATGATCGCCGGCGACCAGGATTTTCTTTTCCGCTTCATATAGGCTCGTATGCCCAGGCGAATGCCCTGGAGTAGCGACGCAGCGGAAGTGGAAATCCCCAATGTCAATCATGTCGCCGTCGTTGACTATGGTGAAGTCAATCGCTCGTTTCGAGTCGTACTTATGGGCCGGATGACTCATCATGGAGGTCCGGGCAGTGTCGGCGGCGAAGCCATTGGCAATATATACCGCCAGCGTCTTCTCCCAGTGTTTCTGCCCATTCGCGCGTTCGGCATATGTCCTCTTTGCTTCCCGCTCATTGAAATAGACTTTGGAATTGTCCGAGGCAAGTGTATCGAGAAGCCCCATGTGGTCCGCATGCAGATGGGTGATGAAGAAATCGGCTTTATTCAGATCGACATCGAGCTTTCGTAAGCTTGCGTTCATTGCGTTCAGGCACTCTTCACGGTTAAAGCCGGTATCGATAATCAGAAACCGGTCTTCCCCTTTGACGATATAGGCGTTCAACCATTTCAGCGGATTTTTTGGCAGAGGGATTTCAGTACGGTACAGATTGGGAAGAATTTCTTCAATCATGATTTGATGACCCCCGATGAACAATGGACAATGAAAAGAATTCAATCATTTCAACCCTCCCTCACACCTCGAAGCGGGCGTTGATCTTGAAGGTCCGGGTAGCCCGCAGGCTCAGGATGTCGTCGATCCCCGTCTCCCGCCTGATCCCCGCCAGCTCGGCGGCAAGCTCCTCCTCGCCGGGGGCGATCAGCGTGAACCAGACGTTGTAGTCGTCCTCCCGCCGGTAGTTGTGCGTCACGCCGGGGCGGGCGTTGACCGTCCGGACGAAGGCGGCCATTTTCTCCTCCGGGACGCGGGCGGCGCACAGGGTGCTCACGAAGCCCAGTTTCCTCAGATCAAAGACGGCCCCGAGCCGCCGGATGATCCCCTCCTCCTTGAGTTTGGCGACCCGCGCGCGGACCTCCGGCTCGCAGATCCCCAGCCGCCCGGCCACCTCCGCGAACGGCGCCTCCGCGAGCGGAAAATCCTCCTGGATGAGATTCAAGAGTTTCCTGTCGGTATCGTCCATTTCTATTCCCGCTTTCCCGGCTGGTATATGCACAGCGGCTCCTCGGCCAGATAATTCCCCGTCGCCTCGAACGCCCGCGCCCGGCAGCCGCCGCAGACCCGGATGAACTCGCAGCGGCCGCACTTGCCTTCGTAAAGATCGAGATCGCGCAGGTCGCGGAAGATCTTCGAATCGTTCCAGATCTCCGCAAAGCCCTGCCTGGAGACCTGGCCGCAGTCGAGCTCCAGATAGCCGCAGGGCTGGATCTGCCCCGTGTGGGAGATGAAGCAGAAGGAGATGCCCCCCATGCAGCCGCGCGTCATCGTATGGAGCGGGTGGCCGCCCTGCCCGGCTCCTGAAGACATTGCGGCCCCCAAAACCGTTGCCGGCGGCTCCCCGCCTGCCGCCTTTTGGGACGGCCCGGCTTTGCCCTTGCGTTCCTTCCGCCGCTGGTGGAAGATCCGGTAGTAGTGGGGGGCGCAGGTAGCCTTGAGCTGCAGGGCGCACTCGAGACCCTCCTCGTAGAACCAGTTGAGCGTCTCCTCGTAGGCCAGGGCCGTGATCGCCTGGCCGGCCATCTCCTTCCCCCGCCCGGTTGGGACCAAGAGAAAAATGTGGTGGGCGGCCGCGCCGAGCCGGTGGACCATCGCGTGGATCTCCCGGATCCGGGCGAGGTTGGTCTGGGTGATAGTCGTGTTGATCTGGAACTCCAGCCCCGCCCTCTTCATCGCCGCGATCCCGGCGAGCGCCTCGGCGAAGGCCCCCGGGACGCAGCGGAAGGCGTCGTGGCTTGCCGCGTCCGGCCCGTCGAGGCTGACGCTCACCCTCTTGATGCCCGCCTTGATCATCCGGTTCGCGACCGCCTCGGTCACGAATGTCCCATTCGTCGCCAGGACCATCCGGAGTCCCTTCCGGTCCCCGTACGCGGCGATCTCATAGATGTCCTCTCTCATAAGCGGCTCGCCGCCGGTCAGGATGATCACCGGTCTGGCTACCGCGGCGATCTCGTCGATAATTTGCAGGCATTTTTCCGTCCCGAGCTCCCCCGGATAAGGGCCGCGCAGGGCGGAGGCGCGGCAGTGCACGCACGCCAGGTTGCAGCTCCTGGTCAACTCCCAGGCGACCATCCGGAGCGTATTGGGCAGGATGCGCGCCGCCGCTTTTTCCTTCGCTGTATCGTTTGCAATCATTTATTCACCAAGCTTTCCTCAGACGTTTCGCTGTTCAATTTTTCCCATCTGTACCAGAATGTCTTGTAGCTCATGCCGAGCAGCTTTGCGGCCTTCGTCATTACGCCGTTGGCCCGAAGCATCGATTTTCTTAAGAGATTCCTTTCCAGTTCTTCAAAATCGATTCCCCCGTCCGGCAGGTCGAAATCGAGCGAAC
>Ga0172368_10003317_pt1 | contig 19676 bp, 14 predicted proteins | sample Lak11m_FD_114540 | JGI IMG/M metagenome (GOLD analysis project Ga0172368, IMG submission 114540) | Freshwater microbial communities from Kabuno Bay, South-Kivu, Congo - kab_022012_11m | ecosystem: Environmental > Aquatic > Freshwater > Lake | place: Democratic Republic of the Congo: South-Kivu...
GCAAATCCACCACATAGGGCAAAACCAACAGCTCTTGATTGCCAGCCACACTGCGCGACTTCACAAAAATACCAAACGGATCGCCTGACTGAATCGTGGTTGGCCCCAGCCGGTAGGCGCCCCGCCGCCTGAGCAGCGTGTATGCCACATAACTGCGCTGCTGCCTGGCGCCAATCACCGCCAAAATGCGCGAGCCAAAATTGCCTGGCAAGTTTGACTGGTCGCGCACTTCCATCCACAGCGTGGCCAGCGGCGAATTATTCGTCACCCTGTAGCGTTCTTCAAAAATCTGCCCCACCTGGTGGCGCTGCACGCGGGCTTCGCGGCGCAGAATAATTCCATTCAACGAGAAATGCGTCCAGATCCCGGCCACCCCAATTAAGAGGGCAAACAAAACAATCAACCGGGTAAAGATAAAAACTTCAGCGTTTGACCCTTCCAGAAAAAAATCCGGAGTGAGCGCGTACCCCAACACAGCTGACACCGCGACGAGAATCAGGATCACCCAAAAGGACCGCCGGATTTTCATGGCTCAGGATTTGGTCAAAAGGCCGCCAGAGACAGGCAGGCTGTGCAAAATTTCTTTGACGATCTGGGCCGCGGTTAAGTTCTTCAGGCGGGCCGCCGGGTTAATCACGATGCGATGGGCCAGAACATATTCCGCCAACGCTTTGATATCGTCCGGCAGCACATAATCGCGCCCCTGAATCGCGGCGCGCGCCTGCCCCGAACGCGCCAAACCCAGGCTTCCGCGCGGGCTGGCTCCCAGATAGACATCCTGGTTGTCACGCGTGGCACGGGTCAGGTCGACGATATAGCGTTTTACCGCCGGGGATACATACACTTGTTTGACCGCCTCTTCCATCTGGCGCAGCTCTTCCAGGCTGATCACCGGCTGGATCTGAGTGATCGGGTGCGCGAACTGCTGGTCGCCCATGATCTTGATTTCGTCATCTAAGGATGGATAACCTAGCCGGATGCGCAGCAAAAAGCGGTCGAGCTGCGCTTCGGGCAGCGGAAAGGTGCCTTCATATTCAATTGGGTTTTGCGTACCCAGCACCAAAAACGGCTCGGGCAGGGGATGCGTCGTGCCATCCACGGTGACCTGATGTTCTTCCATCGCCTCCAGCAGGGATGACTGGGTCTTGGGTGTCGCCCGGTTGATTTCATCGGCCAGCACAATTTGGGCCATAATCGGTCCAGCGCGATATTCGAAGTTGCGCGTCATCTGGTTAAAAATTGAAACCCCGGTCACATCCGAAGGCAGCATATCAGGGGTGAACTGAATGCGATTGAACGTACAGCCCAAAGAACGCGCCAGGCTGCGCGCCAGCATCGTCTTGCCAACGCCCGGCACATCCTCAATCAGGATATGCCCCTGGCACAGCAGCCCGATCAGCGCCAGCTCCAATACCTGGCGCTTCCCCACAATCACCTGTTCAAGATTGTCCAAAAGCCGCTGAGAGAAGGCTTGAATGTCATTAACAGTAATGTTCTGTTCCATCTACATTTCTCCATTGTGGTTGGCAGTCCTCACCCGCGATTGACGGCGCTGCATGGCGGACTGGATTGTTATCAAAAGCAGTATTAGTATACTCAACAACCCGCCCAGATAGAAAGACATTGGACGGAATTGTAGGATGATTTGGTGGTCCCCTTTCGGGACAGGAACTGCCATAAACAGCAAATTGGCGCGCAATATCCCGGCCGGTTGGCCGTCGACCGTCGCGCGCCAGCCCGGGTAAAAGGTCATCGCACTTGATAGCCAACCATCCGCGGGCGCCTCAAGCGCCAGGACGACCCGATCAGCCGTTTGCGATAGCACGCGCGCTTCGAACCCAGTTGGATCCGCACAAACGGCATTACTCACCTCCACTCCCTCCAACACCAGTCCGTGCGACGCAGCGCCTTCTTCAAAGCGCGCGATGACCTCCCCCACATTTTGTGCAGACTCCGCGCAGGTGAAAAACTCAAATCCTGTCCGGACTGGAAGAGGGTCAAACCGGACACCGGACGGTCTGCTCGGGTCCACCGCCTCGATCAGCCCAACCCCGGCCGCTTGCAGCCAGCGCTCGCGCACCAGCGGGCTGGCCGACTCAACGGCTTTGAGCCAGAGCGGATACCTGCCCGGCACAAGCGGGTCAAAATTGTTGGCATAAGCCACCTGGTCAAGCAAGTTCAGGTTAGGAATCAGCACTGCCCGCATGTTGAACCAATCTTCCAGGGGGCTAAAATCCTGAAAGCGCAGAAACCGTTTGAATTTCAAGGCCTGCAAATCCTCAGCCGGAATATAAACCCGCTGTCCTTGCAGTTGTTCACGTATCTGCACAGCCTGTGGGTTCTCCCGGTTATAAAAATTTGTGGAAATCATCGGATTCAAATTCCATCCCGCCACAAGCAGATCGAGCAGCAACCAGCCAAAAGCGGCGCAGTTCCATGCGGCGTGCCAGCCTCTTTTCTCAAACCATGGCTGGAGCAGCGTCAAAATTCCCAATCCCAGCCCCCACAACCCGGCCAGTGCCGTGGCGCGAATAAACGTCGACTTGACTGCGTCTAAGCTCAACCAGGCCAACCCGGCCCCCAGGGTCACCGCAAACGCCCCAGCGGTCGCTAGCCTCAGCCAATACAGACCGCGCTTTTCAGGGCAGCGCCAGCGCTCAATCCCATAAGCTCCCAGGATCGCCAGACCTGTGACCGCCCAAATCAGGTAGCGCGCCGGAGCCTGAAAAAAAGCAAAGGTCGGCACATAATTGTACAAAAATGGAAAAAGGAATCCATTTTGGCCGAGCGCCAACAGGAACGCCAGGACAATCACGGTCCACCAAAACCACAGCACAGCCCTTGAGAACCGGCCAGTGACAACACTCAACCGTCTGAAAATCGACGGCAGCAGTCCAAGCCCCAGCAAGAGCGGGGCCAGCCCGATATAACCAGCATCTTCCCAATAGGTCGCGTACCCCCAAAAATTGCCAAGTCCGGGGTTTCCAAAAAAATCAGGGGCAAAAAAAGTGATGAAACGCCAGGGCCAGAAAGAATACAAGACCGCGTCTTCATAACCAACCGCCGCTGTGCGCTGTGATTGCAGCAAATACTCGCCGGTCGGCAGCAGCTGAGCCGCGGCAATGCCTGCCCCCACCAGGCAGGCCAGCCCAAAACGGAGAGCGCGCAGCGGCCAGCGCCAGCCTTCGCGCAGATCTTTGAACAACAGCCAGGCGCCACAAAGCAGCAGCGTGTACCAGCTCAGCTGAGCATGCCCCGCCAGCAGCATCAATCCAATCGCCCCGGCCAGCCTGAGTGAAAATTTTGAAAATGCGCTGCCTCTCTGACCGCCAACACCATCCGCCAGCCAAAGCACCCAGGGCAGCCAGGCATACACGTAGACCATGCTCAGAAATTCTATCCGCCCGACCAGGTAGCCGGAAAGCGAGAAAGCAGCCGCCCCCATCGCCTGCGCCAGCTTTCCCATGCCAAACTGTTTCAGCAGACACGCCATGCCCCAGCCAGCCCAAACCATGTGCGCCATGGCCAGAAAGGTAAAACCGGAAGCAATGCCCGCCCCGCCCCACAACCCGGCCAAAGGCCATAAAATCCAATTGGGCGGATACAGAAAAGCAGTCTGGTAGTTTGCCAGCAGCGGCGCACCCATTCCGTTTAATGGGTTCCATAACGGAAGGATCCCTGCAGACAGCTGGCGCCAACCTTCCACCCACCACGCCACGAATTGCAGCGAACTGGTACCCCAGAACAGCGCCTGACCGCTGGCAAGCTTCACACCGAGCAGGATCAAAGGCCCAGGCAATACTGCGATCCACACGGCGTGTTCTTTCAAGAATTTCCAAAACGAATTCATGAAGCTTTTCATGGGATACCAGCCGGACCTGTCGATGACTTGCTTTTGTTCAGACCGATCAACGCGAATACTCCACAGAACGCAAACCCAGCCAGGCTGGCCGCGGCGCCGAAATAGAACATCACAGGCTTGTACGCAAGCTCGACATGGTGTTCGCCAGAGTCCAACATCAGCCCGCGCAGCAAACCGCCAACCGTGAAGACCTCCTGTTCTTGGCCGTCAACACGCGCCGTCCAGCCAGGGTAATTTATCTCCGAGAACACCAGCAGACCCGGCCCAGCGGCCCGCGCCTCAATCTTATTGGAGGCCCGCTGGACGAACGCCTCGCCGATCATTCCTTCCCCTAATTCACGCCCTGGATCTTGCACCCAGGCCCAGGGCAGCAAACGTTGGTTTTGATAGATGCGCGTGTTGCCAAACCGGGCCACTTCTATTAACCCTGCTGCGTCGAGATTAAATTCGGCCGCCACATAGCCTGCATGCAAAATGCCCAGGCGCACAGGGTCTGGCACTGCGCCAGCATTATCCGTCTCCGGCGCGCCGCTGGCCATGGGCGGCAGGGTGACGCTGTAACCAGTCACTGCCACGCCGCTCGCGCCCGCCATAAAGTCCGCATAACTGCGCAATTGCAGCGGGTCCACCCCGTCGACCAACTCCAATCCGGCCAGCGCGGCCGTTTGCTGCGGGATGCTGTAAGATGGCGAGTAAATCCGCGCACCGTTCGCGTTCTCTCGCAGATAGCCAACCACCGGCCCGCCCTCAGCCAACACCGCTTGAGCGAGTTTAAAATCAAGCCCGGCCCAATTGGACAGGCACAAATCCATCAGAACCAGGACAATCCCCGCGATCGCAAAAGAACCTTCACCAATTCGCCCGCGCCTCAACATCCAGATGACCGCGGCCGCCGCTGCGAATGCCAGCGCGCCCCAGATATCTCTTACGGGGATATCTAAGGTCACGCCCCATCCGGCAGCGACCAGCGCGACCTCGATCAGCAGGACCGCCGCCAGCAGGAGGAATGAATTGACCCTGCGCATCGAGCGCAGCAGGCCTGGTTGTTCGCAAAAAACCTGCAAGGTGCTCGCCGCGCCAAAGGCCAGGGCCATGTTCATGATGAACAAGGCCCGCGCCGGAACCCGGATCAAGTCAAACCCTGGCAGGTTAGACAGCAGATCCATACCAGGAATATAAGATCCAAAGGCAACAAAAAGCGCAGCCAATCCAACGGCCAGCCAAAATCTGGCCTTTTCTAGAGCAGGCCGAACTCCGGTACCCAGCGCTGTCAGCGCCAGGAGAAACCCGCCGGGATATAACACCCATTCTGCCATCGAGCCAAACGGCGGCGCCAGCAAACGGATGAACTGCAAGGGCGGCAGAGATAAATTCATGCGGTCAGCCGCTGTCATCAGCGAACGGGTCGAGAGCTGGGTATATTCCAGCAGCGGCAGCAGCAAGCCCGCTCCAACACACAGCGCCACTGCGCCAGACGCCGCGATTTCGCCTGCCCAGGCGCCCAAAGACGCGGCCAACCCGCCTTTCTTGAGGCAGCTCCGCAAGCCATACGCCAGCCACAGCGGCCCGGCCATCGCGGCCCAGCGCGGATCAGCCAATATAATCAGGCCCAACACCAGACCTGCCAGCCACCAGCGCTTGCGGGGTGATTGCTGTGCGGCCAGCAGCCAAGGCGTCCAGGCGATGGCATATACGAGACTGACATGCCCAGCCCCCAGGTGGGAAACCAACTTGGGCATACTTTCCACTGCCACGGCCCCGAACAGAGCTGGCAGCCAGCCCAGCCCTTCCCTGCGTAAAAAATAGTATACGCCAACCCCCAACACAACAATATGCAAGATGGACAACAGGTTCAGGCCAAACGGTTGAGGGAAAAGCAGCGCCAGCCAGGCCGGCGGATAATGCAGCCCTGAAAGTGGATTCGCGCTGAGCGGATAGCCGCTCAAGATGGAAGTCGACCAAAGCGGAATCTGGCTTTCCTGCTGCCAGGCGCGCTGGATCCAGACGGCGTTGGGAAAGTGGCTGATTGCCAGGTCTGTGTAGCTCGAACCATCCAGGTAGTAAAAATTCCCAGAAAAAACCAGCAATCCCAGGCACGGCAGCAGAAAAATCAACCACCAGGAACGCCGGGCCATCCAGTTCACTGCACAACCTGCAAAATAACGATCTCACCCTGGCGATAAATCACCGGATACTTCAATTCATCCAGTCTGGCTTGCGGCTGCAACGAACGGTCCAGATAGATAAAATTAACCTGGTATTTTTCAAGCAGTTCATGGGATTCCTGCAAATTCATTTCACCCGCAAAAAAACGCGCCACTTCCTGTTTGCGCTGCGCGGCATGGATGCTTTCATACGGATGACCGTATACCACCTGCCTTCCCGCCCAGGCAGGGATGAACAGACCATTGAGATCATCCGCCAGCACAACCGATCCGGTCGGGCTATTTTCCTTCAGCCAGTGCATGCCAGCCACCCCATCCCTCGGCAAAAATATCTGGCGCGGCGGGCCCCCGGGGGACAAATTAAGACTTGCCAGGATGCCTGACAATACAATCAACAGGTTGGTCAAGACAGACAACCCGAGCAGCAGCGGGTCCACCCACTTTGTGTTCATGTGCAGCCGCCTGGCTGCCCAGCCAACACCGATCGCACCCAGGAAAGCCACCGGGACATACAGCCCAACCATGAAGCGCCGCTGCAAATTAAAGGGCACGTTTACCAACACCAGCGCCAGGACAAGCCAGAAGACCAATGCGAAACGCCGGCTGTCGATCTGCCGCCGCACCGCCCATATCCCGGCAATCGCGAACAGCAGGGCTGGCATTAAGGAAACGAAGGTATCCCACACCGGCAGCGCCAGCGTCAGGTTTTGTTTATCCCATTCTTTGAGCAAAGGATCCGTCCTGAACAGCCACAGTTGGTACACCAGGAAAACCCCGCCCAAACTCGCGCCGCAGATCATTGTCCATGGGTCAAACTTTTTTTCAGCCAGCCAGCGCCAGCCAAATAATCCGCTTAGCATCCCGGCTGCAACCACCAGCCCAAACGGCTGGATGATCGCGAGCAGCAACCCCAAAATTGCCGCCGCGGGCGCGGACCAGCGCGATCTGCCCTTCAAATCGAGCGCCAGGATCAATAATATTAACGCTAATCCCAATGGGAAATGCGGGTTGGCATACATTGACAGGAACGGATATGCTTCGGCTACCCAGAAATCTCCGGTCATCGGTCCGCCGGTCAGCGCAACCAGCCAGCCCATCCCGCCGCCCAATCCAGCCAGCCACAGCATGCGGTCTTCGGTCTCGCCGTCGTCCTGAACCACAGCCCGCGCGAATGTCTGCATGGAAAAGAATAACGCGACCACAGCCAACAGGCGGGCCGCGTGAAATATGACCAGTACGGAAAGACCGGTCCAGCGCGCGAGATGGCCCAGGAACAGGTAAAAAAAGAAAAGGAATCTACCATCGCCATGCTCAGGCGAGTAGATCAGCTGGAACCGCCAGGCGCCCTCCCAACCCGTCTGCATTTTGGCCAGGTATGAGTTGCCATCCAGCGGGTTGAGCAAAAAACCGCCAAACACCCACGCATCGCCAGCCAGGAGCCCGGCTATTCCATAAGGAGCCGCCTGGAGCAACAACAGCAGGAGCAGCAAGACAATTTGGTTGCGGCGCATAGAAACCACCCTTCAAAGTATACTGTAGCCCCCGCCGCCAGCAAAACCAAAAATCGATCCAAATCTGCTTGCCCGATATTCTTTATCCCTCTATAATGACTTTATGAACCAGTCAGGCTACCTGCACCGCCTCCAGCACATCGACACCCAAATCGGCCAGGCAGAATCGCGCCTGGCGGAAATCGAGCGCTTGCTTTCTGAAGATGAACGCATCCGCGCTGCCAGACAGGCCCAGGATGAAGCGAAGAAAGACCTGGAAATCACTCGCCAGGCGCTGCGCGCGGTCGAGCACCTGGTCCAGGAAACCCGCATCAAAATGGATCAGAGCAGCGCCTCATTGTATGGCGGTTCGATCCGCAATCCGAAAGAATTGCAAGATTTGCAGCGCGAAATAGAATCGTTGAAACGTCACCTGGCCGAATTGGAAGACCGCGAACTGCAAGCGATGATCGATGTTGAAAGCCGTGAAAAGGCTGAAGCTGGCGCGCGGACCAGTTTACTGAGCGCCCAGGCCGAGGTGACCGCTCAGAAAGCCGGCCTGGCCGGTGAGCGAGACAGTTTAATCAAAAACCTGGCCAGGCTGCAAACCGAACGCGCCGTCGCATTATCACCGGTTTTACCGCAAAATCTTGAAATTTACCAAAACATCCGGATTCAAAAAAAAGGGATTGCCGTCACTTCCATTGAAGAGGACACCTGCACGACCTGCGGGGCAGAGATCCGTCCCAGTCTAGGTCAGTCTGCGCGAATGCAAGCAAATCTTCATTACTGCACTTCATGCGGACGAATTTTGTTTGCGGGATAAATGGGTATGTTCCGAAACTTTCGAGTTGATCTGCTGTCGTTTATCATCGGATTCGTCGCCGCCTCGGTCTTTTGGCTGCTGGTAAACCGTTTCCGGCCCTTGTTTCCGGTGATCTGGGGCCAGGTAAAACACCAGATCAAAGTTTTTCGCCAGCGCAATTTGGAAGGCGCGGACAATTTTTTGCGCCGCACCACGATCCTCAACGCCCAGCGTCTGCATCTGGCTTCCAGCATGTTTGCGCTGGACGAAATCCTGGTCCACCCCATGCTGATCGCGCCGCCCGTAGAGCCTGAACCGGACCAACCTGAACCACACCTCACGATCGCAGCCCAAATTCTGCCCTACATGCCGGATTGGCCTGAATTGACCGCGAACCTGGCCACAGTGAATATAGCGCTCGCCACTGCGCTCCAGAAAGGCGCCAATATCGCCGTGGTTGGCCAGCCAGGCGCTGGAAAAACGGTCGCATTGGCCGCCCTGGCCTGCCTGCTGGCCCGCCGCGATCCGGAAGCTGCGCGATTAAAAAATCATCTCCCGATTCATTTACACGCGCTCGACCTTGCGCCCGAACTGTTTGACGATCCTCTTCCGCTAACTGCGATCATCAATGCCCTCGCCCCGCGCACAAATTTGATTTACCGATCGCAGGTGGCGCGCCTGGTCGCAATGAATGTCCAGCAGGGCACAGCATTGCTCATACTGGACGGGCTGGATGAGCTTCATCCGGCTGAGTTGGAGAAAACGGTAAAATATCTAAAACTCCTGCGCGAGCGTTTCACCCACCTGCAAATGGTCGTGGCAGCTTCTCCATATTTGCAAGACGGGCTAACCGCACTGGAATTTGTGCCAATGGGGATGGCAGCCTGGGGAGTGGTCAACCGCGAGGAATTTCTGGCGCTTTGGAAAGAAAAATGGGATTTGTTTATCGCACCCGAGATTGCCAAAAATCCTTCCATTACGCCGGTTCCTGGCGCGCTCATCGACAACTGGCTGCGCGGCGAACGAGGCATCCCAACACCACTCGAATGGACGCTGAAAGTCTGGGGTGCATATGCTGGCGACCTGCGCGCCGGGCTCTGCCCTCCGATCGAAGCTTACATCTCCCGCTCCGGCCATTCCATGGCGCTCCGCGATGCATTGGAGACAATCGCCCGTGAGTACATCGCGAAGGGACGGTCTGGGCTCGCATACGCGGAACTGGAAAAATTAATCTCAAACCGGCCCCCTGCAACCCCCGCCTTTGTGGATAATACAGGCGCGCCGGCTGCACCCGCTGCGCCGCCCGTGAAAGGCGCGCAGAAAGGCAAACGCGACTTAATACTGTCGGTTGGAGAGCAGACTCTGGAAACGCTGGTCAAAGGCGGGCTGCTCGTGGAGCGTCAGAAGTCAATCCTGAGTTTTACTTCCCCAGTCTTTGCTGGCTATCTCGCCGCGCACAGTCTGCGCTCACAGCTGCTGCCAGAGCTGCATGTCCAACCGCTATGGACACACGCGCACCAAACCTTGCGCTTCATCTCGGCAATCGGTGAGAATGTAGCCTGGATCGAATCTTTTGTCACAGGCAGTGACACCCCCCTTCGTCAAAACCTGCTGGCTGCCGCGCGCTGGCTCGGCGATAGTACAGGCGGTGCAGCCTGGCGCTCGGTAGTGTTCCGCAACCTGGCCAGCAACCTGCACGATGAAGAGCTGCCTTTTAGCCTGCGCGGACGAATGGCGGCTGCTTTTGTCTGCTCGAATGATCCTTCCGCTCCAAAACTCTTCAGGCAGTTGCTGACCACCCGCTTGCCCAATGTGCGCGCATTATCTGCGCTTGCCATAGGGGCGTGGGGCGATCCTGCTATGCTGAATGAGTTGACCGCGCTGCTCAACGACGAGGATCCGCTAATCCGCAATTCCGCCTGCCTGGCCCTCGTTTCATTGCATTCAGAATCCGCGCTGCATGCCGTCGCTGACTGCTTGCTCAATGGCGACGAGATGCTCCGCCAGACCGCCGCCGAGACGCTTGTTTTCCTGCCCCACCAGGGTATTGAGATCATCCGCGAAGCTTTAAAACTCAACGACCTGCTGGCCCGCCGCGCGGCCATCTTTGGCTTAATGCAAATCCGCGAAACCTGGTCCAAAGCCTTACTCGAAAATATCGCTGTGGAAGATGGGCAGTGGGTGGTGCGCAATGCCGCGGCCCAGGCCCTGGACATGGTCCAAGCGATCGATTGCCGGGTGCCCAAACTGCTCCCGCCGCCGCACGAGGCTGCCTGGCTGATCAGTTTTGCCGGAAAGCGCGGCATGGGTGTTTCCGCGGTCCAGCCAGCGACCGAAGTACTGCTCATGGCCTTGAAATCGGGCAGTGTCGATGATCAACTGGCCGCTTTGCGGTATTTGAAAAACAGCCCGGATGAGAATGTCATCCAGGCTGTTTATGCCGCATTTTTTGGCGATCAACCGAAACTCAAAGATGCTGCTTTGCGCACGGTGGCGTGTTGGGCTGTGGGCGGGGTTAAACTCCCGGATGCGCCCTACAGCAGCAAGGCGTAATCTCGCTCAACTTCGGCTGGCGAATTCTTGAACGGAGCGGATCAGATAATCCAGATCCTCGCGGGTGGTGTAGGCCTGCACCGAGATGCGCGCTGCTTTGCGCTTATTCCATTCCCCAATCGGAACCACAATTTTCCGTGAGCGTAAAAATTCACCCAACTTCGGCAGATCCAGGCTGGGCAAAAGCGGCGCGGAGACCATCTGAGAGAACCAGCTTTCAGTCGCAATAGGCGGCTGCCCGCTCCATTCAACCAGCCGGTCGCGGGTTTCCACAGCCAGCTGATGGCAGGTTGCCCGAACTTCCGGCCAGTTATGCTCCACTATGTATCGGACCGCGTCCGACGAGGCCAGGTAGGCCGCGATATCGCGCGTACCGGTCCATTCCAGGTTGTCAATGAACGTGGAAGGTCCGGGATTTGCGGATTGGTAGCCCCAACTGACAATTAAAGGCTCAATGAGCGGCTGTACTTCCGGACGCGCATACAAAAAAGCCGAACCCTTGGGTGCGCACAGCCACTTGTGCAGGTTGCCCGCATAAAAGTCTGCCCCGATATCAGGTAAATCCAGCTCAATCTGCCCGGGCGCGTGCGCGCCGTCGATCACGGTCATGATGCCCGCTTGCCTGGCGCGCTGGCAGACTTCCTTCACCGGGAAAATCAGCGCAGTCGGGGCGGTGATGTGACTGATTGCGATCACGCGCGTCTTGCCCGTCACCCCTTTCCAGAACATCTCCAGCCACTCTTCTTTCGAATCGAAGGGAAGCGGCGGCATGGGGTGATTGATCAGGCTGTAACCTTGCTTGTGGCCGTTAAACCGCCAGGTTTTCTCAATCGCGCCATACTCATGGTCGCTGGTGAGAACCTCATCGCCTGGCTCCAGATGCAGGCTGCGCACGACGGCATTGATCCCGTAGGTCGCATTGGGCACAAAAACCAGGTCATCTTTCCCGCAGTGCAAATAATCCGCGAGCACGGCGCGCGCATCGCGCAGCAAGGCCGGCGCGCGCCGGCCAATGAATTCGACTGGTTCAAATTCAAGTTCGCGCTGCCAGTGTTGATATGCATCAAAGACTGGCCTGGGAGTTGCGCCAAAAGAACCATGGTTGAGAAACGTTACGCTGGGATCCAGCAAAAAGTCGCTTTTAAGTGAGCCGGGATGATAAACCATGCCGCCTATTATATCAAAGGCTAACCCCCAATCTACTTCCATGATAATATGTAGGCCTATGCCGCATCCATTCTACAATCGAATCCAACGCATTTTCCGCCCCAACATTCCGGCTGATGAACCACTGCGTTCAACAATCTTCCATCTGATTATGGATATGGGTTGGATGGGTGTTCTTTCAGGTACGATCGGCGCATTCTTGATCGTCTACGCCACGCGCATCGGCGCATCCGACGCTCAGGTGGGGATGTTGAACGCCGCGCCGGCCATGATCAACATCCTGTTTGCCCTGCCCTCGGGCAGATGGATGAAAGGGCGCAAGCTCAGCCAGATCGCATTCCTTTCCGCCGCAGCCGGGCGTATCTTCTACCTTCCACTCGTATTTTTGCCGCTGCTGGTTGCTCCATCCGCGCAAGTCACCACCATCCTCGTTTTTACGTTGATCATGGGCATCCCGTTGACCATCCTGAACGTCTCTTTCACGGCGATGTTCGCGGAATCCGTGCCTGCCCAACAGCGTGCCTATGTGGTCAGCGCCAGAAACGCGATCATCTCAATTACTTCGCTGCTGTTCACCATCGGCAGCGGCCGTTTGCTCAGCCTGGTCCCCTTTCCACTCGGTTACCAAATCGTTTTTGGCGTCGGTTTTCTGGGCGCGGTGATGAGCACTTTGCATCTGTACTGGATCCGAAAAATTTCGGTGGTACCACAAGTCACCGCCGCTGAACCAATCCCGCCGAAACAATCCGTCCTCACCCGACTGAAAACCCTCGACCGGAAATTTCTGCGCGTCATCACCCTGCTCTTCTTTTTTCACATTGCCCAATGGCTGGTCATCCCAGTTAATCCATTGTTTGTGGTCCACGAATTGAAACTGAATGACTTTCAGATCAGCCTGGGAGGCGGTCTGTTCAACCTGGTGACGTTCCTGGTTTCATTCCAGGTGGCGCGTGTGATTAACCGCTTTGGCAATCGCCGCTCAACTGGCCTGGGCATGGTTGGCCTGAGCCTGTTCCCGCTTATTTTATCGATGGCCACAGATGTCAACCTGTTTATTGTCGCCAACCTGGTGGGCGGGGTTTCCTGGGCAGTTTTGTGGGTAGCGATGCTGAATTATCTCTATGAAAATTCACCCGAGCAGGATAAATCCATCTATATGTCGTACTACGTTCTGGCCAGCAATGGCTCGATCCTGATCGCCTCGCTGGCTGGTCCCATGATCGCTGGCTGGCTGGGCTATTCGCAGGCATTGATGCTTTTTGCTTTCCTCCGCGCGCTCAGTGGAATTTTTGTGCTGGTGTGGGGATAAAACCGTCCGGCGAAAATGCCTGACATTATGTTAAAATCGTTGCATGTCTGTCAAAAATGTCAAAGTCGTCGCCAACAATCGCAAGGCGCATTTCGAATATTTCCTCCTCGAACACTTTGAGGCCGGGATCTCCCTGCAAGGCAGCGAGATCAAATCTGTTCGTGCGGGGCAAATCAGCCTGGCAGAATCGTATGTACAGATCGATGGACAACAGGCCTGGCTGATCGACGCGCACATCGCGCCTTATAATCCGGCCAGCCGTTTCAACCACGATCCGCGCCGTGCGCGCCGCTTGCTGCTCCACAAGCGCGAAATCCTCGAAATGTGGAACGCGGTCCGCCAAAAAGGGGTTTCGATTGTGCCGGTCCAGGTATATCTCAAAGATGGGCGCGCCAAGTTGGATATCGCGGTCGCGAAAGGTAAAAAACTTTATGACAAACGGGCGGCAATTGCGGAGCGAGACGCGGAACGGGAAATCAGGCGGGAAGAGCGCGAGCACCGGCGCGGCGACAGCTAATGTATTGCCGAGACGACCATGATCGGTAATAACTGGATTGCCCTGGCCTTAACGCTTGGCCTTGCCTTGGGCTGGCTGCGTTTATGCGATTTTCTGGCGCACAAGGGCGTTATCAGCGGTCAGCTCAGCCGCAAAATTATCCATACTGGCACAGGCCCCTTGTTTGTGCTGTGCTGGCTCTTTTTCACTCCGGCGGCTGAGAGCCGCTTTCTGGCCGCGCTGGTGCCACTGGCCATCACCATCCAGTTTGCCCTGGTCGGATTGGGTTTGATGAAAGACCCTGAGGCAGTCACTGCGATGTCGCGCAGCGGCGACCGGCGCGAAATTCTGCGCGGGCCGCTGTATTATGGAATTGTTTTTGTCGTACTCACGCTGGCATATTGGAAGGATACCGTGATCGGCATCACCGCGCTGATGTTGCTGTGCGGCGGGGATGGTCTGGCCGACATCATCGGCAAACGCGTTCGCACCTTCGCCCTGCCCTGGTCGCCGCGCAAAACGGTCGGTGGTTCTCTGGCTGTCTTTGGCGCTGGCGTGATTTTCACTATACTGATTCTGTCCGTGTATCAAGTTGCCGGCGCGCTTCCAGCCGATCCAGGAAGCTATCTTTTCCCGGTGCTGATGATCAGCCTGGTTGGCGCCGCGATCGAATCGCTGCCTTTCCAAGACATTGACAACCTGACAGTGCCAGCCGCAGCTGTTATCCTGGGCCATTTTTTGTTCTAACCAGGCGCCATGATTAAAATTGACGGTAACTCACTCACGTTAGAACAAATCAATCGAGTCGCGCGCCTGAATGAACAGGTCGCGCTGTCAGAGGAAGGCTTGCGTGCGGTTGAGCATTCGCGGGCCTGCCTGGAAAGTATTGTTTCGTCTGATGCCCCCGTTTACGGCATCAACACCGGGTTTGGCATCTTTGCCGACCGGCGCATCCCGCACGGAGACGCGGCCCAACTCAGCCGAAACTTAATCTTGAGCCATTCGGTGGGAACCGGGCCAGATTTCCCCGCCGAACTGGTGCGCGCCGCTATGCTGGTGCGTTCGAATACCCTGGCCAAAGGTTTCTCGGGCGTCCGTTCGGCGATTATCCAGACCATGCTGGCCATGCTGAATGCCAATGTCACCCCCAAAGTCCCTTCACAGGGGTCGCTGGGTTCCTCAGGTGATCTTTTACCCCTTTCGCACATGGCCCTGGTTTTCACCACGGATCCGGCAGACCGCGAGGAGGATTCTGGTCTTGCCGAATACCAAGGCGAGACGCTCTCCGGGCTGGCGGCAATGCGCCGCGCCGGTATCGAGCGCATCCGGCTTGGACCAAAGGAAGGGCTTGCCCTCAACAATGGCGCGACATTTTCGGCTGCACTGGGGGCGCTGACCGTTCTTGACGCGGAGACGCTCCTCGATACAGCCGATATCGCCCTTTCGATGACCTTGGAGGCGGTGATGGGCTGCAGCAATGCCTTCGACGCGCGCCTGCACCTCGCGCGCGGTCACAGCGGCCAGATTCACGTCGCCGAACGAATTCGCACAATCACTGCGGGAAGTTCTTTGATTGACGCGGGCGGCCGGATTCAAGATGCCTACTCACTGCGCTGCGCTCCCCAGGTCAACGGCGCGGCGCGCGACACAGCCGCGCACGTCCGGCGTGTGATTGAAAACGAAGTCAACGCCGCCACCGACAATCCCTTGATCTTTGGTGAATGTGAGGTTCTATCCGGCGGTAATTTTCATGGCGAGCCGGTTGGCATGGTCATGGATTTTCTCAGTATCGCCCTGGCCGAAGTCGCGGCCATCTCGGAACGGCGGATTTTCCGCCTGACCGACGGCAAACTCAACGGCGGACTGCCGCCCATGCTTGTCGACACGCCCGAAGCAGCCGGATTAAATTCAGGCCTGATGATGCCGCAGTATACCGCCGCTTCGCTGGTCCTCGAAAACCAGACCCTGGCCCACCCAGACAGCGTTCATTCGCTGCCAACCTCGGCTGAACAGGAAGACCATAATGCCAATTCGATGACTGCCGCGCGCCACGCAAACCGCGTATTGCAGAATACTTCCCACGTTCTGGCGATCGAACTGTACACAGCCGCCCGCGCACTCGACCTGCGCCTGCGCCAATACCCCCAAGCTGACATTGGAACCGTGACCGCCGAAGCATACCAACGGCTGCGCAAACGGATTCCCTATACGGCGGGCGATGCCTGGTGGGGGCCAGAAATCGATGAGGTCGCCCGCATGGTGCGCGCGGGAGAGTTCAGGCTCTAAACCATGCCGCCGTTCGCAAGATTGAGGCGCTGGGTTCTGATCCTGCTGTGGCTGGCGCTGTCTGCCTGCGTTTCGGCGCCGGCTGCCGCACCGATTAAACCGACCGTTCCGGCAGTTCCCAGCCCATCTGTAACCGCGCTGCCGCCTGCCGCCACCGCAACCACTGCTCCATCCCCAACCGCGCAAAGGATCCGGCCCTCGGCCACGCCTCTCCCAACCAGCAGCGCGATCTACTTAGATGCTCTGGTGTGGAAAGATGAACTGGTGGCTCCAGTCATTCTCTATCACCGTTTCCTGCCGGTTGGCGAAGAAAACAAACCCTCACCAACCAAGATGCACCTGGATGAGTTTCAATCGCATCTCGAAGCTTTATACGAAGCGGGCTTTTCATTAATCCCTATCGAAAAATGGCTGGCCGGCGACATCTCCCTTCCGCCCGGCCGCAGGCCGCTTATTTTTTCGATGGATGATTTGTTTTTCGCCGATCAAATATTCCTGGAGGCAGATGGCACGCCATCCAAACGCTCCGGATTAGGGGTTTTGTGGCACTTTTCGCAGCAGCACCCCGACTTCGGTTTTTCCGCCGCGCTGTTCTATAACCTAGGCGACAAATACTACGCGAATTTAAAAACACCGGCCTGGTTTTTAGTCGCCGATGGCTGGCAGGATGCGTTGGCATCCGTGATCGTATGGTGCATTGAGCATGACGCCATGCCTTACAACCATACGTACCTGCATTCGGACCTCAGCCAGCTCGATGCGCTCGCAATTACCGATGAACTGCGCCGCAACGACCGGGAACTGCGCAATTTCTTAAAACGCGCAGGCCGCGAAGATCTGATCCCTCGGCTGGAGAACTATATCGCCCTGCCATTTGGTATCTGGCCAGCCAGCGAAGGTCTGAAACGCTTCATGTTTAATTACAAAGATCCTGAAAATAAACCCGTGAACGCAGTTTTTGAAGCAGGCTATTTTTACGAGGAACGATTTTTCCCTGCCCCATTTGTCGAAGGCCATGATCCACTGCGCATTCCGCGCATTACGACCAATACGCGCCGCTCGATCGAATTTCTAAGCACCCACCGCAGCCTATTCCCCCAAACGGAAACATGCCGGCTTGGCCCGCTTGACCCGTCCCAGGCGAATGATCCCGCCGTGATTACCCGGCTGATCCAGGCGGCACTTTTTTCTGGCGCATGTCACGAGGGCTATTATCGGGTAAACGATTATTTTTTTGAAGTCAAGAACGGTGAAAAGAAATTGATCTGGACTGTTCAGAAAAAACCAAAATAAGGTGTCTTCACATTAAAGGGAGTTCGTTGTGTGTGAATTTGACGCTTCGCGCCAAATTCACACACAACACCCCCCTACTTTTTGAGTTTACACAAAATAAGAATATTCTCATCTAAATAGAATCCTTCCAGGTTGACAATTTCTGCCATTCTGGGTATCTTAATTGCCAAATGAATCAAGCTCGATCTCCTATGTCCCGCAGGGATTTTTTAAAGGTTTCGGCTCTGGCAATGGGCTCGCTGGCTTTGACGCCTTGGAAATACTGGGCTCAATTGGCCGCGGGCTGGTCAGATGGTGCCAAATATGGCCGGGTTTGTTTCGGCAAGGTCTCCATCCGGTCAAAGCCAGATCCTGACGCACCCATTGTCAAAGAGATCTTTGATGATGCGATTGTGGTCTGGCTGCGCGAGGTTGTTGGCAAATCGCCCGGATACGGCAGCCGCCGCTGGGTGGAGACGCCTGACGGGTATATCTACGCGCCTCGCCTGCAGCCTTCTTTCAACTTGCCCAATAAACCACTGACTGAACTGCCTGTAATTAATAACGAACGCGGAATGTGGGCGGAAGTTACCGTACCATGGGTGGATTTGAAAGTAGCCAATCCCCCTATTCGCACCCCGTCATTGAAAGAAGCCGTTTTTCCACGCATCTATTACAGCCAGGTCACCTGGGTTGATGACATGAAATTCGGCCCCGATGGGACCCCGTTGTATCGCCTCAACCAAAAATTTGGCACATACGGCGATATGTTTTGGGTTCCGGCCGAAGCCTTCAAGCCGATCACAGCCGCCGATATCGCCCCGATCAGCCCCAATGTCGAAAACAAAAAGGTCGTGGTCAATGTGACCCGCCAGACCCTTTCCTGTTTGGAAGACGGCCGCGAAGTCCATTTTTGCCGTGTTTCAACCGGCGCAAAATTTGATTATCTCGGTAATCCCGTCGATGTCTGGTCTACCCCGCTTGGCCCCCACCCTATCTACCGCAAGCTCATTTCTCTGCACATGAGCGGGCCGACAACCGGTGACTGGCCAGATGTGCCCTGGACCTCGATCATCACCGGCAATGGCGTTTCCGTCCATTCGACCTATTGGCACAATGATTACGGCATCCCGCGCTCACACGGATGCATCAACGCTGCCCCGGAAGACGCAAAGTGGGTCTTCCGCTGGACCAACCCGGCCGTTTCTACCGTGCCGGGTGACCTGGATATTTCCGGAAACTGGCCCCCCACCGGCACAATCGTCGAAGTGGTGGAGTGACAAGGAGACGAACATGACCGACGTAACCATTGGCCTGGCCTTTCTGGCCGGGATGGCCTCTTTCTTATCGCCCTGCGTTTTTTCACTTGTGCCAGTTTATGTCAGCTACCTGAGCGGCCGCACGCTGGCCCTTAATACAGGTGGTGTGGCCGAAATCCGCGAAAACCGCTGGGAAACCTTTTCGCACGGCCTTGCCTTTGTCATCGGGTTCAGTATCATTTTTGTGACCCTGGGCATGGCCGCGTCAGCGATTGGCAGCCTTCTCTATGATGCGCGGTTCATTTTATCCAAAGTTGGCGGCATCCTGGTGATCGTCTTCGGTCTTCACATGACCGGTATTATTCGCATCCCATTCCTCGAATATGATTTGCGCCCGCGCACCCGCATGGACCAATCGCGCAGCTATCTGTCGTCAGCACTGCTGGGCATCTTTTTTTCCGCAGGCTGGTCGCCGTGTGTCGGCCCCATCCTCGGCGCGATCCTCACCCTTGCCTTGAATGGCGGGTCGATTAACCAGGGTGTATCCCTCCTTTCGGCGTACTCCGCCGGCCTTGCAATCCCGTTCTTAATCACGGCGCTTGGCATCGGCTGGATCAGCCGCCTGCTGAAGAAATACCGAAAAATTACACACTACATTGAAATTGTGATGGGCGTCATCATGATCGGTGTCGGCATCATGTTATTCCTGGGCACCTTTGAACAGCTCGGGCGATTTGGTCTGTTCGTCGATTTTGGTTTATAACCAGCCATTCAGGCTACCCGCGCGATGCAGCGATATAAAGGGCCGCTTTTCTTGCTGGGTGGGCTGGCTGCCGGCATTCTGCTCGGGTTAGCGGTGTTGTTCGCGGTCCCCAGCCGCTTGGACATGTCGCGCCCTGCCCCGCCCGCGACGGGAAAATCGGTTCCGGATTTCACCCTTCAGGATGTAGATGGAAAATCGCGGAGCCTGAAGAGTATGCGCGGGACCCCGCTGGTGATCAATTTCTGGGCC
>Ga0172368_10003318_pt1 | contig 19673 bp, 17 predicted proteins | sample Lak11m_FD_114540 | JGI IMG/M metagenome (GOLD analysis project Ga0172368, IMG submission 114540) | Freshwater microbial communities from Kabuno Bay, South-Kivu, Congo - kab_022012_11m | ecosystem: Environmental > Aquatic > Freshwater > Lake | place: Democratic Republic of the Congo: South-Kivu...
GTAAGAGGGTCATATAAAAATGCGGTGTGTTTCTTGTCCTGGCTTTGAATAATAGCTGGGCTATTATCGCTGAAAGTCGCCAGGATATAGCAATTTCCTATTTCTTCTTTGGTAAGCGAAAACTTGAGCGGAGTGACTCCGGAAGCCACAACCCCGTCCATGGAAACGCTGACCGGCACATTCCTGGTAACCCGCTCTTCTACGGAAGAGGTTAGGTGTATCCCCATGACGCTGAGGCAAAACGGCTCAGTGTCTTTATACCGCTCATTTCTGATGCCGATAAGGCCGAAGGTGATGGTCTTTTTTGCGGACAGCGTAAATCTGTCGCTTTCGGATATTTGTTCAAGGGCCCTGCCAGCTAATACAATGGTAGCGTCATCCGAAGGAATGGTAGCAGTAAACTTAAAAGGGACCCAGGCGGAATTAAATATGTCGTTAAGCTCTTGTAAAAATGTTACCTTGGTAATTTTATCCGTAGGGTTAGTGATATACGGCATGGTCTTCTGCACCAAGGCTTCGTTTTGAGTAAAAAAAGTGTCTTCCAAAATCATAATAAGCGTTTTGTACTGCTGGTAACCCGGGAGAGGGGAGCTGAGGGCGTAGTCGGGATAATAGAGCCACAGTTGAGGTTTTTTCTCAGCGGTCATATTCGGAAAAATCTTTTTATTGAAGAACTGGCCAAAAGAAGATATAGGCTTTAAGGACCTGTCGTCTCTGATGTAACCGAAATCTCCTTCGGCTAATTTGTCATACAGCATAAAATATCCCCAGCCTACTATCCATGGGCAGGCTGTCATAAGCGACATCTGGCGGAAATAGAGTTCCGCGACATGAACCTCGTCATATTCCCTGGCAAGGGCGTACGCCATATTGGGAGGGTCCTGCGCCAGAGAAGAGGTCCTGAAGCCGGTATCGTTTATATAAACCGGCATGTTATAAAGATCATGCAGCCATTTGGTCGTGTATAAAAATTCCGCCGCGCCGATCCAATCCCTATTAAAGTCTTCTTCGCTGTTAAAATGAACGGGGGAAACAAAGTCTATGCCGCTATTCTGCAAAGTAGATACCGGAAAAGGAATTACTTCCGGAAGGTCGTTAGTATAAGTAATAAGGTGATAAGGATCTATAGTTTTGATATATGACGTGATGTCCTTCAAAAAATCATTGATAGTCCATAAGGTATATTCCACAAAATCAACCCGCCACGGCTTCTTACCCAGGTTGCGGACGCTACTATCCGCAATAATATCTTTGTCGCTTAATAATTCCTCAAAACTGGCGTATTGTCTGCCCCATGCCTTATTCAGGCCTTCTATGCCCTTATATTTATTTTTCAGCCATTGAGGAAAATATTCCAGGCTTTTTGGCCCCAGTTTCGGAACGCCGGAACGTTTACTGCCGCGCCAATCCACGTCAAACAGCCAGCGCTGATCCAGGTCAATGGCCAAAACACATCTATGGTTTTTGGTTATAGTTAAAAGCCTGTCCAGGCTATGCTTGGCAAGCTTTCGGAATTTGAGGTTCATAAAATCAGGGTATTGGGCTGAAAATTCTCCCACACTGGGAAAATTCGTATAGTCCGCTCTCGGATATACGGCTATCTTATTCTTATCACACCAGGCAAGCACCTCGTCCAGAAACCTGTCTCCGTACAAATTCAGGGTATTAAAGCCATGATCCTTGATAATGGTAAGGTCCCCTATCACCCGCTCAAGCGAAAGGTCTTCCTTCAGGGGCCCCTGGTCAGGACCGTAGGAGTAGATCATCCCTTTTGAATAAAAAGGCAAGCCCGAGGGGTCAAGAAATGTTTCTCTGCCGGCTACGGCGGTTAATTTAAAGCGGTCTCCTCTTGTCCAGTCAGTCAGTTCCGTAAGCACTTTGAACGTAGATACAATTTCTTTCAGATCCTTTTCCGCGGACACCCTTTCTCCGGAAAGCTTGAAGATCCTGTCTTTTAAAGACATGGTTTCCCTGGATAAGCTTGCCGCGCTGGCAAACAGCTTCTGCTTCTTGCGCAGGGTTTCTTTCAGAATTTTTTTTGACGCATCCCTTTCTTTTTTAAAGCCTGCCAGCATCTCGTCTTTTTTCTTCAGTTCCGCGCTTATTTTTTCCAGTTCTTTCGCTCTTAATTCGTAGTCTTTTATCTTTTTTTGATTTTCTAAAAGTCTTCCCGAGATATCCACCTTTTCCCAGTCAAACGTAAGGATCTTTTTTTCCAGTTCAGCTTTTCCGGCGGAAAGCCGGGATATCTCTTCCATTAATTTTTTGTTTTTTACGTTCGCCTTGAAATCCGATATGTAAAAAAATGAGGCGCTGATTACCAGAAACAGCAAAATAGCCGCGATGAATTTTGGCGTCAACGACATCCTTTTGGCGTGAATATAGATTCTATTCCTGTCATCCGGGTCTATGTCCAAAAAGGTAAGCCCTACAAGATACCAGGTAAACCGCTCATGTTTTGTTTTTTCGTACCAGGCAATGCCGGCCGTGGCTTTTATCTCTTTGCGGCCCGGGGGAATGTGGAGGAATAACTCTAATTTGGCGGAACGCTCTTTTAAAATCTTTTCAAAGCCTTCTTCCGCGCTGTTGAATTCTAAACAGATCCCTCCCTTGCTGATATTCCTGGTAAAGCCCTGCCTTATATCGCCTATCGCGGCTCCTGTTTTGACATCCAGGAGCTGAAATTCCACGGGAAATACGGCGTTAAGCCTTATATATGTTCTGAGTTCCATAATAAAAACCTTGTGTACTATTTACGGGAGGCCTGATTTCTCTTTATCTTAAAAAACTCTTTTATCAAAGATTCCGATTCTCGCTCCAGAATCCCGCTTTTAACATTAACCCTGTGGTTCAATTTTTTATTATTCAGGATATTAAAGACTGACTCATGCGCGCCTGTTTTCTGGTCTTTCGCGGCGTATATTAAATCTTTTATGCGGCTTAGGACCATCGCCCCGGCGCACATACTGCAGGGCTCGAGAGTAGAATACATTGTACAATCCAGCAGCCTTTCGCTCTGCAAAAAATTTGCGGCCTGAGTGATAGCTATTATTTCCGCGTGAGCGGTGGGGTCTTTCAGCATCTTTATCTGATTATGCGATTTGGCTATTATTTCGCCTTTATGCACGATAATAGCGCCCACCGGCACTTCATCGGCGTCAAACGCCTTCACTGCTTCTTTCAAAGCTTCTCTCATATAATATTCGTGGTTTTTCATAAAATTGGCGGAGAGTGGAGGATTCGAACCTCCGGTGAGCTTGCGCCCACAACGACTTTCGAGGCCGCCGCATTCGACCGCTCTGCCAACTCTCCGTTAGCTAAAAAACAACCGTGAAAACCATTATAATTCAACCCCGCCCATATTTAAAGCTCTTTTTCGCTCCCCGCATAAACTTGACACTCTGACAATGTAAGTTTTGTCAAGTTTAGGCGTAAGCTTACAATAAATTCCAATTTTCTCTGTACTCTGATGACTTTGGTCTTCGTTGTCTTTTAGCTGTTTCTACTAAGCTAATTTCGCTTTTGTAGCTAGAAAAGATAGATTGGGGCATGATATAAAAAGCATTAAGATCTTGTATGTAAATTATTGCGAAATCAAAATCGTTCTCATTATAATATTTTCTTATCATTCTTCTGCGATTAGTTTTTGTCATCCTAGCATCAACTTTATATGCCCCTTTATAAAACCAAGCGCTTTTAACTTGTATTCGCAAAAGTTTTTTATTAACATCCACGGCTAAATCATAAGACAGCCTATCTCCGATAGGCTTAAGAACATTAAATCCTCTCTTCAAAAGTTCTGTTATAACTGCTGATTCTGCTATATCCGCTTTGAGCTTTGTATTCATATTAATTACCTCCTAATATATTAGACACATTTAAAAGCTATTTTCTTTCAAAATATTATTACCTTTTAAATAAAAAGGCGGCTTTCTTATTAAGAAAACCGCCTCTAAAATGGTAGCGGGGTTGGGATTTGAACCCAAGACCTTCGGGTTATGCTTACTACTACAGCTTTCGCTGCTCCGCCATAAATATTGGCGGATTTGTAGTCTGGACTATACCTTTACCCTTTTAATTTTAAAGGGTACCTGCCATCTAGTCTCTACACCTTCCCTTAGTACTATCTAAGGACTTGGCTCGGTATTACCAGTTAAGGCTTCACCGAATTTGACAGGTAATCTTTCCTTGTATCGCTACAAGGACGCCCATTTACTCTGTTAGATATTTATTATTTAACAGAGCTTGTTGAGCCCGACGAGCTACCAGACTGCTCCACCCCGCAGTTTTATTCAATTGTATTTTGCATTATAGGCTTGTATGCGCTAAGTGTCAATGCTTTTCACCCATTTAGATTATTTTTCTATCTTAATAGGTATTTCGCCTTTTTTCGCAACGCCCATGGATTCTCGGGCTACTTTTTCAACGTAATTTATGTCTTCTTCGAGCCTTTTCTTTTCTTTGTAAAGCTTCAGGTTTTCTTTTTCCAGCCTGGTGATTTCGTTTTCCAGGCGCATGTTCTTTACTTTCAGCTGTATAAACTTTACATACCCGGGGAGAAATATTGCCCCGATAACAGCCGCTATAACTATATGCGCCGGTTTTATTCTTATCTTGGCCATGGCATAGAGCCGTATACCGCTTTATTCCCCAGGTCCTCTTCTATCCTCAACAGCTCATTATATTTGCAAATCCTGTCTGTCCTGCATGCGGAACCGGTCTTTATCTGGCCCGTCCCCATCGCTACTACAAGATGAGAAATAGTCGTATCTTCTGTCTCGCCTGAACGATGCGATACAACCGCGGTATAACCTTTTTTCCTGGCAAGCTTTATCGAATCTATTGTTTCCGTAAGGGTGCCTATCTGGTTTACTTTTATAAGTATGGAATTCGCTACATGCCTGGCAATGCCCATCTTGAGGCGTTTTGTGTTTGTGACGAATAAATCGTCGCCTACAATCTGGATCTTATCGCCAAGAACTTTTGTCATTTTTTTCCATCCATCCCAATCGTCTTCCGCCAGTCCATCTTCTATGGAAATAATCGGGTATTTTGAAACCCAGTCCGCATAAAAATTAACCATATCTTCCGCGGTTTTTTCTTTAACAGCTTCCGCTTCCAGGATATATTTGCCATTCTCGTAAAAAGAACTGGACGCCGGGTCCAGGGCGATAAAAACATCTTTGCCTGATTTGTAGCTTGCCTTTTCTATCGCCTGAAGGATAACCTCTATCGCCTCTTCGTTAGACTTTAGGTCAGGGGCAAACCCCCCTTCGTCGCCTACGGCAGTTAAAAGTTTTCTATCATGCAAAATCTTTTTTAAATTATGGAATATTTCAGCACCCATCCTCAACGCTTCTTTGAATGAGGCTGCGCCTCTCGGCATTACCATAAATTCCTGAAGATCCACGTTATTGTCGGCGTGAGATCCTCCGTTTAAGATATTCATCATTGGAACAGGCAGTATATTTGCCTCTTCTCCGCCCAGATATTTATAAAGCGGCATTTTTTTCTGGATTGCCGACGCCTTGGCAGCTGCCATAGAAATGCCCAGGATCGCGTTTGCTCCTAAACGGGACTTATTCTCTGTCCCGTCCAATTCTATCATTAATTTATCTATTAACTTCTGCTTTGAAGCATCTTTGCCGGCCAAAGCAGAGTTTAGCTCATTATTAACATTGCTGACCGCTTTTAATACGCCCTTTCCTAGGTAGCGGCTTTTATCTCCATCTCTGAGCTCCACTGCCTCATGCTCGCCCGTCGATGCGCCGCTCGGCACAGCAGCCCTTCCGATTACGCCTGATTCCAGGACCACGTCTACCTCAACCGTAGGATTTCCACGCGAATCCAGGATCTCTCTTCCGATTATTTTCTTAATCAAAGTCTTCCTGCCCATTAAATTCTCCTTGTTAGAGGACAGTCCCCGGATCGGCCTTAGAACCGTCCCTATGATTTTAAAGCAGTATATTAGCACACACGAAAGGCCTTGTCAACTAAGCCTGATTGACATGCCTATATTAATATGCTATACTTTATCTCACAAAAATAAATCCTGCTTTGTAAAATTTGAGAGAGGTTTTATGGCATTTATAGCTTATCGCAAACTCAAGATGCACTTCATGGAACACTGGGTTAAGATCATCGTTGCGCTGATAGTAGTTATACTTATAATCCTTTCCATATGGGGGATGATGTCTCTGGAATCATTCTACCGCAATCTCACAATAGCCCAGATGCCTATCAGTATCCTCCTGGCAGGCCTTAACGCCGGCATATTCGTATTTATGTATATGATATTCCTGCAGGGCGGATTTTCAAAAATAAAGCAAACCACGGTAAAAGGCCAGTATGTAAATATCCACTGGGAAGATGTTATAGGTATGGAAGAAGCCAAGCAGGAAGCACTTGAAGTGGTACAATTAATAAAAGACAGGACCAAGCTTTTAAAAATAGGCGGAAAAATATTAAGAGGCCTTTTGATGGTAGGGCCTCCCGGCTGCGGCAAGACATACCTTGCCAAGGCAATTGCAACAGAAGCAGGCATCCCTTTCATATCCATGTCAGGCAGCGAATTCACAGAAATTTTTGTAGGGGTCGGCGCATCCAGAGTAAGAAAATTATTTAAGAAAGCCAGGACCCTGGCATACGGCCATGGCGCATGTATCATTTTTATAGATGAGCTGGATGCTATAGGAAGGCAACGCTCTTTCAGTTTTATGGGCGGCGGACAGGAAACCAACAGTACCCAGAACCAGCTGCTTGTGGAAATGGACGGGCTCCAGGAAAAAGATTATAACGTGATTATTATAGGGGCTACAAATGCCGCAGAAGGCGTCCTGGATGAAGCGCTTTTAAGACCTGGAAGATTTGACAGAAAGATTTACATAGACAGGCCCAATCTGCAGGAAAGAGAAAAGGTATTTGAATATTATCTCAAGAAAGTAAAATACGATCAGGGTATTGATATAGGCAGGCTTGCCAGACAGGCTGTACACAAATCCCCGGCTGAGATCGAGAACATGATAAAAGAAGCCGCATTAATAGCAACCAGGAATAAAAAAGATACTGTGGGACACAAAGAGCTTTCCGAAGCTATGGAACGCATTGACATGGGGTTAAAACATAGAAAGCACATGACAAAAGAAGAAAAAGAAATAGTTGCGTTCCATGAAACAGGACACCTGGTAACCATGTATATGCTCCACCCTACTGATGATGTATTCAAGGCTTCGATAATATCCCGCAAAGAAGCCCTGGGAGTAGTGCACTCTCAACCCAGAGAAGAGCTGTATACACACAATAAAGAGAAACTCCTGGCTGACATAAAAGTAAGTATCAGCGGATATATCGCGGAAAAAATAAGGTTCGGGACTACGAGTACCGGCGTTTCTTCTGATTTCCAAAAATCCATGCAAATAGCCAACTATATGGTATGGAGGTTAGGAATGAGCGACGCGGGATACGTGGGAGATTATACGGCGATACCCGAAAACCTGTTATCGGAATCATTAAAGGAAAGACTGAACGCTGAAACAGATAAGATAATTCAAAACTGCATCAAAGACGCGGAAACCCTTCTTAAAAAAGAATGGCCTATCGTAGAGCGCTTCGTAAAAGAACTTCTTGAAAAAGAAGAGCTGGAATATGACGAGATTGAAGCAATATTTAATGAATACGGGAAAAGCCACAACTTCAAGAAATCTGCATGAGAGAGTTCCTGGCAAAATATAGAGCCTTAGCCATATTTCTAATTTTCGCAACAAGCCTTGCCGGCTGCAACAAGCCAACCTACCCTACAGGTAAAATAGAAGAATCCATACTGAAACTCTGCAAAAACGAATACAAACTCGATAATGTCAGGGTAAAGATCACCGGCGCTACGTTAGGAGTATATATCCCGGTAGAAGGGCTGGTAGATTCTAGTTTAAAATTAGATGAAAAGGCCGGAAAAAAAATAGAAGACGTGGCCCTCTCTATTCATCGCGTCATCACCAGCACAGACATGCCTTTGAAATTCTACGTCCTGACAGCAAGAGACAAGAAAACTACAGGCGCAGAATTTATACTTACGGGATTTGTCTATGACGTTATAAGAGTAAGGCTTCTCGATATATCAAGAAACGAATATTTTCAGAGGATACTCAGGGAATTCAGATTCAATCCTGCTATAGCAGGAGAACAAAAAGTAAAAGAATTATTCAATATCTTAAACCAGAACGCTCCTATGACGGAAAGTTTAAAGCCGATATTCTATCCTATATATGTCATAGGAAAAACCGGTTCACAGAAGATAGAGATAACCAATATAGAGTCAAAAGAATTATCAGACCACGAATCTCTTCTTTATGTGAAAACTATCGAGGAATACGAGGTTGCGCCTGGATTCGAAGCTTACGCAGCGATATTTCCATCTGGATTCGAAAACGAATATCTTTTTCTGATAGATATGTCTTTGCTTATAAGTCCTGTAAAAGAAGTTGTATCAAAATATTTTTACTCAAATAATGAAATAAGGCAAAGAAATCTTGAAGACACTTTTAAACAATATAAAGATTTTGGCGTTATAGGCATAGACGGTTTCCCTAACAGAGATCTGGACCTTGGATGGTTTTTAAGTCAGCAGCTTTCTAAAAGAATAAGATCTCTTTTTGTAGAAAATAGTAAATTAAAAAATAAATTTATAGTGGCCTCAAGCCAGGGTGATATAAAAGATGGAATTTTTGAATTTAAATTCAACATAATTTCAAACAACAACCAGCCTGGTGATAAAAATATCATATTCGGCAATATAATAAAAATGACAGGAACCGTCCTTCATGTTTACGCATTTGAAGAATATAAAGGCATCGAGTTTATCAATACTTCAGGAGGGGAGAAAAAAGTATACCTTTCAAAAGAAGACTTGGAAAGATTTAGGAAGAATGAAATAAAAATAGATGGCCTAATCTAGTATCTTTACCCTTCTTCCTTCTATTTTCAATTTTCCATCTACAAATAATTGAATCGCCCTGGGGTAGATTTTATGCTCTTCTTCGTGAACAGCTGCTGCAAGAGTTTCTTCTGTATCATCCTCTGTTACCTTGACAGGCGACTGTAATACGACAGGGCCTGAGTCCATATCCTTGGTAACAAAATGCACCGTAGGCCCGGTAAGCTTTACGCCATATTCAAATGCATCCTTTATCCCCCGGGTACCTTTAAAAGACGGGAGAAGCGCAGGGTGTATATTTAAGATTTTATTTTCATAAGCCATTATAAAATCTCCGGACAGCATACGCATGTAACCCGCCAGAACTATAAGATCTATATTTTCTTTTTTAAGGGCTTTTAAAATTTCCGCTTCAAAATCCTTTTTTGTTTTAAAATTTTTTCTTTCAACCACAAGTATTTTTATACCTGCATCTTTTGCCCTGGTAATAGCATAGCAGTCAGGTACATCTGAGACAACCAGTTTAATCTCCGCCTTTATATGGCCTTTTTTCTGGCTGTTTATTATAGCCTGAAGGTTTGTGCCGTTACCGGAACAAAAAATCGCTATATTCATCCCGCTCTTCTTTTCTTGGCCACTATAAGTTTCAGGAAGGGTGGGGTTCATACAAAAACCTCGTCTATCTTTTTTAAAATATCTCTCTTAGAAGCGGCGCCCACGATCCTGGCTACTTCTTCACCCTTGCTGAAAAATATAAGTGTAGGTATATTCATAACACTGAAATTAGTCGCCACATCCATAGCGTCATCTATATTAAGCTTCGCTATCTTATATTTGCCTTTACATTCGTTCGCTATTTCCTCTACTGTAGGCGCCAGCATTTTGCATGGCATGCACCACGTGGCCCAAAAATCCACAATTACAGGCTTATCTGACTTTAATACAACCTCTTTAAAATTATCATCGCTTAACTCCAGAACATTCACTGCCATCTTTCCCTCCTGCTTTCTATGTTCATCGTTCGTGACTCACGATGAACGACAAAATTATATTTTTACTATACATCCCGTAGGGCATTTTTCAATAATTGTCTCATACGGCGTGTCTGATTTTGCTTTAGCATAATCTACTTTAGAGAGGTTGTTTTCCACTATAAACACGCCTCCGGAAAGTTTTTCGCAAATCTTGCACCCAATACAGCCAACCGGACATACAGATCTTACCACCGCTGCTTTATCATGCGAAAGGCATTTTACATAAATTTTATACTCACTGTATTCTAAAATAATTATTTTTTTCGGGCAGGCTTTTACGCATTTACCGCAAGCAGTGCATTTGGAACCGTCGACTACCGGAATATTATTTTCGTTTAAATGAATTGCATCAAAGGGGCATACTGTTACGCAATCGCCGAAACCCAGGCAGCCGAACCTGCATTCCTTGTTCCCTCCGGCCAATAGATTTACTCCGCCGCATTTTTTTAACCCGTTATATTCATATTTATCCGAAGATCTTTTGCCTCCGTTACATCTTACCCGCGCTATTTTTTTCTTTTTTACATTTACTTCAACATTCAGAATCTTCGCTATTCTATTGTAAACTTCCTGGCCGCCAGGTGCGCAAGATGTAATTTCGGATTTTCCGCTTACTATCGCTTCCGCCAAACTGGCGCATCCTGCCATACCGCAGGCCCCGCAATTCGCGCCAGGAAGAGCATGCGTTACCATATCTATCTTCGGGTCTATCTCCACCTTGAAAATCTTTGAGGCGTACGCAAGCCCCAGCCCGAATAAAAGCCCCATTATCGACATCGTTAAAATAGGTATAAGCATAATATAATAATGACCTGTCCAACTTCGCAAGTTGCCCCATTGGGCAACTTGCGAAGTTGGACAAGGTTAGAACCTAAACCCGCTGAACCCCATAAAAGCCATTGACATAAGCGATGCTATTATAAAAGAAATAGGCGCATCCTTAAAAGATTTTGGCACATCGCAGAGTTCAAGCCTCTCTCTTATCCCTGACATCAACAGCATTACAAGTATATAACCCAGGCCTACGCAAAAACCTTGCAAGGCTGATAACACAAAACTGGTTAAGGCACTGATTCCCGGCCTAAAAAACATCTCGCTGTTTAAAACAGCTACGCCAAGCACTGCACAATTGACAGTAATGAGAGGAAGATATATGCCCAGGGTCCTGTAAAGCGCTTGGCTGAATTTTTTTATGACCATCTCTACAAACTGCACAAACGAGGCAATAACCAGGATAAACGAAATCGTTCTTAAGTATTCTATATGGCAAGGGACCAGTATAAAATTATAAATAGCCCATGTGATTATCGAAGCGCATGTGGTTACAAATGTAACTGAAATTCCCATATAAAGAGCAGGCTTAGTCTCTTTTGAAATACCTATAAATGAACAAAGCCCCAGGAACTTAGATAGGATAAAATTATTGATGAAGATTGCGCCGATTATAACCGATAAAAACATCGTAAGGTCCATTATGCAGCGCTCCTTTTTCTGGCCAGAAAATTAATGCCGCCTATTAATAATCCTATTACTAAAAGCGCGCCCGGAGCAAGCACCAGATACAAAACAGGTTCATAGCTCTTTACAATTAAAAGTCCGAAAAGAGTGCCGTTCCCAAGTATCTCTCTTATAGCTGAGATAAGCAGAAGAGCCAATGTAAAACCAACTCCCATGCCTAATGCATCCGCCATTGAATTAAAAACATTTTCTTTGCACGCAAATGCTTCCGCCCTTCCAAGTACAATACAATTCACTACTATAAGCGGTACAAATATTCCGAGAGCTTTTGAAAGTTCAGGCGCATAAGCCTTCATTGTAAGTTCTACTATTGTAACAAATGTGGCTATTATTACGATAAAACACGGAATCCTGATCTGATCAGGTATGGATTTTCTGACTAAAGATATGATCACATTTGAACCTATTAGGACAAAGGTAGCGGCAACCCCCATCCCAAGGCCGTTTATAACGCTCGTAGAAACCGCAAGCGTAGGGCAAAGCCCTAGTACAAGACGAAACGTAGGGTTTTCGCTGCCTATACCTTTAAAAAATTCTTTGAATAACTTTTTCATGTCATTAATAACCGCATAGGTTGCCTAGGCGACCTATGCGGTTGAGGTGGTTAAACCATATTTTTTTGTTTTCGTAAATCTGTCTATTATAGGCACAGCTGCATTCATAAATAATATTGCATAGCAAACACCTTCAGGGTAGCTGCCTCTCAGCCTTATTATGGCGGTAAGCACGCCGCAGCCTATGCCGAAAACAATCTTGCCTTTTTTTGTAAGGGGCGAGGTCACGTAATCGGTTGCCATAAAAAAAGCCCCTAGAGTAAGCCCTCCCGCCATTATATTAAAAATAAAATCCCCTTTAAAAAATCCATCTTTTCCAAATACCCAAGTGATAACGCCGACTGTACCTATGAAGCTTAATGGTATATGCAGAGAAATTATTTTCGTAATCAATAAAAACAGTGCGCCTATAATCAGCGCTATCACACATACTTCGCCTAAAGAGCCGGCTCTATTCCCGAGAAATAAGTCCATATAACTAAAGTGCACATTTACTTCTTTGGCCAAAGGCGTTGCGCTGGATACTGCGTCAGGCCACCACCTTGGGCTTTTCCATGTAGTCATATAAACAGGCCATGAGATTTGTAAAAACGCTCTTCCCACAAGAGCCGGGTTGAATATATTCTGGCCTAACCCTCCGAAAATCTGTTTTCCTAAGACAATACTTACAACGCCTCCTATAACAGGGATCCATAAAGGTATCTGTGGCGGGAGATTATACGCCAAAAGCAGTCCTGTTAATATAGCGCTTCCATCCAAAACCGTTTTAGGGTCTCTATTTCTGAATTTCAAAAATAAAGCTTCTGTAAAAACACAGGAAAGAATGCACAAGATCATCACCTTCAGGCTTGATATACCAAATATATATATGCCTGCTATACCTGCAGGCACAAGAGACCATACTACGGTCCACATAATATTTTTTGTGGTCTGGTTTGATTTAATATGCGGGCTTGAGGAAACAGTAAGTTTATTCATCGCGATTATTTAATATCTCTAATCCTTTTGATTTTATAGAATCCAGTATTGCCCTGGATGATATAGTGGCGCCTGCAATTGCCTGGATTCCGGCATTAGATAATTCCAGCTCTTTTACATTCCTGCGTGTAAACTGTTCTGTAAAATACGGCGATAGCATCTCTTTGGAATGCTTTTGGTTTGTAAATATTTCTCTCAAAGAGCTAAATAATGTCCTGGTAGAAACAATCTCTATGATCTTAGCACCAAGGCCCGGGGTTTCATTCTGTGAAAGAACCCTCACGCCTGTAATAGTCCCGTCCTTTCTGATCCCCACCATTGTTTCTATCACACTCGAATATCCGTATTTTTTGGTAATATATATATACCCCTGCGGTTCCAGGCTGTCTCCCTTGAATACTTTCCAGTATTTTATTGCATCGCTTTCTTTAATAAGCTCGATTCTGTCTCCTACCGTATCAGGCATTACCTGCTTAAGAGCTTCTTCCTGGATCAGGCTTTCTTGTTTTTGTATCTTAGATTTAGTGAGATTATAAGTTCCTGCAAGAATAGATGCAGCTATTAGATTAACAAAAAACAAAATAAACGCGAATTTTAAAATATTTTTCATAATCACAAACACAAGACCAGGTCTTGAGCACAGTAATTGCTGTGCTCAAGACCTGGTCTTGATCTTAGCTTTTGCAAGTTTTATCAGCTGTACCAAAGGTATTTTTGACGGGCACACAAAACTGCAAGACCCGCATTCGATACAGTCAAAAGGGTCATATGAACCTGCTATATCAAATTTTTCTTTTTTAGAACTAAGCCCTATCATGCAGGGCATAAGCCCTGCAGGGCATGCTTCAATGCACCTGGAACATCTAATGCACTCAAGCTCTTCTTCTTTCAGCTTGAATCTTTTATCCAGGACAAGTATGCCTGAAGTTCCTTTAATAACAGGCGCGTTTAAATTACTTTGCGCAAAACCTGTCATCGGCCCGCCCATTACAATCTTATAAATATCAAGTTTCGGGCTCAGGCCGCAATAGTCCAGGATATCTTTTATAGGAGTGCCTATCCTGACTAAGATATTTTTTGCTATATTGGGAAAGCCGCCTGATATGGTTATGACTCTTTCGTACAAAGGCTTTTTTAAATAAATCGCTTCATAAACAGCAAAAATTGTTTGAACGTTATTTACCACAATTCCTATATCAAGAGGCAACCCCCCTGAAGGGACTTCTTTGTTCAATAAAGTTTTTATGAGCTGCTTCTCTCCTCCTTGCGGATACCTGGTTTTCAAGCTTACTACTTTCGGTCTTAGATCCTCATCCTTCATCCTGAATATCACGCTTTTTATGCTTTCTATTGCATCCAATTTGTTTTCCTCTATGCCTATGATTATATCTTTAACTCCTAAAACCTTTGTTACCAATTGAACGCCTAGGATTATTTCTTTTGATTTTTCAAGCATCAAACGATGGTCGCAAGTAAGAAAAGGCTCGCATTCTGCGCCATTTATAATAAGTGATGTTATTTTCTTAGCAGGCGGAGGGCTCAATTTTACCAATGTTGGAAAAGCAGCGCCTCCCAGGCCTACAATGCCTGCTTCTTTTATCAAAGTCATTATCTCTTCTTTTGACAAAGTTGAAATGCCCTTGATAGAAACTGAATTTAAATATGCTTTTGTATCCAGGCCGTCTGACTCTACGATGATCGCCCTGGATAAGCCTATTATGGGGTGGGGACTATCTTCAATCGCAATAACCTTGCCGGAAATACTTGAATGCAGATTGCTGGATATAAATCCTTTTGCCTGGGCTATTAAAGAGCCGGTCTTAACGCTGTCTCCTACGCTAACTACAGGCTCTGAAGGAGCTCCTGTATGCTGAGATAGAAGCAATATTGCTTTTTTGGGCAAAGGGGCTGCTTCTATTTTCTTATTTTTTGTAATATCTTTATAATCATGGGGGTGTATAAAATTTACGCTGGCCATGTTCTTTAATTATACAGAAAAGTTGGTTTCTTGACAACCTTTTTAAGTTAAGGTATACTTATCTTACAGGAGAACAAAATGGGTATTGATAATTCCGGAAAATGCTGCACGGATTGTCAGATCTATTGGACATGCGAAACCAAATGGTACAGAGGCGAACGGCATGAAGATGATGTATGTTGTTCTACCTGTAATTATTATTCAAAATGTACCGAATCGAGCAAATCCAAAAAGAAACAGAAATAACTACCTGCTCAAACTTTTTCCTCTTCGTTCCCTAACCTTATTAATTTTATTAAACCTATAGTAGAAAATAAAATTCCTGTTGTTATAAGAACCCAGTATCCGGCTGTCTTTTCAGCTGCAAGAGAAGCGAGAAACATGAATAAAAGAAATCCTGCATGCATTACTATCTCAAGAGAACTAAAAATCCTCCCTCTCATTTCATCATGCGTTACTTCATGAAGCAGGGTATTGGAAGATACAATTATGGGAGCGCTAAAAGTTCCAAGCGCTATCGATAACAGGCCGGCTATAAAAAAGGAAGGTATAAGTTTGAGGCAGATAGTAAACAGCACTATTGTTAACCCTGTGGTTAACAGCCCGAAATTTATTACCTTTCTTTTTGAAAATTTTGATCCAAACTTCCCGTATATAATGGAGCCCAGGAACAACCCTATTCCTAAAAACATCACAAGTAACCCAAGATGCTTAGTGGATGAACGCAGTGCTTCCTGTATGAAAACTATTATAACTATGTAAACAGAACCTACCCCTGCCATAATAAGAAACATTGTGTTTGCAACCATTCTTATATCTTTATGGCCTTTCAAATATTCCATGCCCTCTTTTATATCTCCAACAATAGTTCTCCTGGAAATACCCGCAAATTTTGCACCTGCTTCACCAGATTTTATATTTTCTTTTAATTTAACTGCTACAAAAAATACCAGTATTGCAGATATGAAATAACTTGCTGAATCTATATAAAATCCCGCCTGAGGCCCGAATGCGGCAACTATTATTCCGCTGAACCCGAAACTGACTATCGTAGCAATCATCATAGTTGTAGACGACAGCGAATTCGCCAAAAGAAGCTTATCTTTATGGACAATATCCGGAATTATGGACAGTTTTGAAGGCACAAAAAATCTTGTTACAGAAAAAATTATAAATACGACTACGTATATCGGAACCATGCTGGTAGAGTATTTGATAATAAGGGGTATTAGAAGTACCAGCAAGCCTCTAATAATGTCACAAGCGATCATAGTGGCCCTTCTATTCCATCTATCCACATATATACCTGCTATAGGCCCTATAATAAATACCGGAATTATCGTAAAAGAGAGGAGTTTTGCCAACTCTATTGTAGAGCCGGGAGTGCGGATATAAATAAGCCCTATCAAAGCCATCTGGTTCAGCCTGTCCCCAAAATTTGAAACTATCTGGGCAAACCAGAGGAGAAAAAAATTTTTATCTTTTAAGAGTTCGCGGACGTGAGCCATTAAAATTAAGTTTTTTAAAACTTAGACGTTGAAATAATTGGTACCCCTTGCAGCATCTATTTGAGCTTGCTGACTGCTCGGGACTCATTCTGCCTATTCGGCAGAATTTCGGAGCCGATGAGTGGATTTGAACCACCGACCTGAGCTTTACGAAAGCCCTGCTCTACCAGCTGAGCTACATCGGCATATTCAGAATGACTACGGTCTCCCTTGTGTGGTTCACTCAAAAATCTGACAGAGAGACAGCTACGATAGACTATCTTTTTTCAACACCCCATCAACCCAATATTTCAGGATAAACTGTTTTGTGTTATACTTTCTATTTTTGATAAATTCTGATTTAATTCTTCTGCTTATTTCTTTGTTCATTAATATTTCACTACGATTACCATAGCTTTTATTCTTAAAAGAACAATAATGTACTCCTATAGATACTCTCTCTTTAGCGGCAAATTCTAAAATGTTAAAACAGGCTGCTTCGCTGCCATATACCGGGTAGTCAAAATGAAGTGGACGGTCAAAGTTTACTTTATCAGTCAATAATTTATACCCTCTCTCTTTGTATGCATGTGCATTTCGAGAACAAAATACAAATTCTAGAAGATTAATGCCAAAAATTTTAAGATTATCTAATTTTAACAAAATATCCTTTATTTCTTCCTCCCCGCCGGGAAATACAGGCATTTCAACCATTACCCTGGGAATATAATCTTTTGCTAACTTTATCATTTCATAATCTTTTTTGCCCGGCTTAATGCTTATTCTTATTTCATCTAATTTAGCCGCTTGCAATTTTTTAAAAATCCTCCGGTTCAGCATATCGCCATTCGTATATATGCGCGTTTGGCATATAGGACATACGATCATCTTGATAAGCTCTAAAATATTGATGGTCCTATTAATATCTAAAAGGCATTCTCCTCCTGTTATTGCAAAACTGAGCATAAAATTTTTCTCAATAACTATGCGCTTAATTATATTTATTAATTTTGTTTTTTCTTTATGAGGTCCTGGATAAAAACAGAAATAGCAATTTCTATTACATTCTCGCGTAATGCTAACGGTTAAACCGGTATGTCTTGAGCAATCAATGCACCCGGGAGAAATCCTGTTCAAAAACACGCTCGCTCCGCCATTTCTCACAGTAAGTCCCAGTCTATCCAGATGGTTTAATTTTTCTTTCCGTAGTTGCCTCAATGCATCTATTTCCTCCTTGGAAGCCATCCCTACAGCAGAGATTTGCTTCTTCACTATTAATTTTTCCCTATTTAATTCTACCTGATTCATAAATAATGCAGTAATAACACATTTGATCCCTTGCCCACTCTTTCCGGAAAGATCACCCTGCCAATCGAACTGCATCAGCATTTTGGTTTAGTTGATTATACCATTAAGGATAAGGTTGGGTAAATTAATTTATTTATTAAAAAAATATTTCTTTAATATAACATCCGCTATATTTTCAGCCAATAGCCTGTTGCCTTTTTCTGTACAGTGGCCAAAGTCTCCGCCAAACATATCCTTAAAATATTCCTTATAACCTTCTCTTCTTACGGCATCTTTAAATATCCTCTCGTTGTCTACAAAGATAATGCTGCCTTCCGGCTTTTCTTTAAAAATCTTCTTCAATGGCTCTATATTACGCACAGGATATTGCACGCAGACTAACTTTGTTTTTCTTTTATCCAAGATCTGCTCGAGCGTATGATAATTATTAATTGTCTCGGGACTGTAATATTCATCCCTGAGATTATCCGTCTTTTTTGCATAGACCTCGGAAAGTTCGTTGTTGCCAATCTCGTAATATATTATTGCCAAGTTTCTGGTTATGCGATTACTACCCGGATCAAGCTCCATGACTTTTTTGAATACCTGCTCTGATTCGGCATATTTCCCCTGGGAAAGGTAAAGCCAGCCTAATTTTATATATGCAGAATCATTTTTAGGATTAAGCTCTATGGCTTTTTTGAATGCCTGTTCTGATTCGGCAAATTTTCCCTGGTCTCTGTAAAGCCATCCTAACTCTCTATATGCAGAATCATTATCAGGGTTAAGATGTACAGCTTTCTTGAGTGTGTGTTCTGATTCGGCAAATTTTCCCTGGTCTCTGTAAAACCATCCTAAGTCTCTATATGCAGAATCATTATCAGGGTTAAGTTCTATGACTTTCTTGAGTGTGTGTTCTAACTCGGCAAATTTTCCCTGGTCTCTGTAAAGCCATCCTAACTCTCTATATGCAGAATCATTATCAGGGTTAAGTTCTATGACTTTTTTGAGCGTCTGTTCTGATTCGGCAAATTTTCCCTGCTCTTTGTAAATCCACCCTAATCCTCTATATGCAGAATCATTTTTAGGATTAAGCTCTATGGCTTTTTTGAATGCCTGTTCTGATTCGGCAAATTTTCCCTGGTCTCTGTAAAGCCATCCTAAGTCTCTATATGCAGAATCATTATCAGGAGGATTAGGATGCCGAAGCTCCTTATGCACTTCCTTGGGTTTATCTTTTTGTTTATTAACATCCTGTACACAGAATCCTGTTTCTTTCAATTTGGTTACCATGTGCAGCCAGAGAAGCCTTACTAATTTATAGACCTTAAAAGAACGAAAGGTTAACGCTATTTTTGACGTAGAAGCTATTTCGCAAGGCATGTGTTTGCCATCATTTATTCCCATCATCGTAACTACTATATCAGGTTGATATTTATCAAGGTTTGATTCCAATTGCCCTAATATCACTGCGGTGTTGGTGCCGGAAATACCTTTATCTATCACGCTGAATTTTATCCCGATGTTGCTTTGATTTAAAATCTCTTCTAAGTAAAGCGGGTATTGATTTTGGGTAGTAGATTCTCCCAGGCACATAATATGGCATGTGCCTTTCTTCTTTATTGATTGCAAATTTCTGTGCTCCTGGAGAGATAGTATTGTAAAACCACCTATACGCAAACCTATTTCAAGAATTATTATAGTTAGAAATAATCCGAATAATATAAGGGCAATTTTTGTCATAGTTAAATTTTCTCAAGTATATATTTATTATTTATATTATTTTTCATGCTCATAATACTACTCTTCTACCAACTGAACTACATTGGTATATTGTTTTAATCGATTATACAATTAATGTAGAAATTGTGGAAATGAAAATCTTGCAGACTAATAGTGACTTACTTA
>Ga0172368_10003319_pt1 | contig 19668 bp, 12 predicted proteins | sample Lak11m_FD_114540 | JGI IMG/M metagenome (GOLD analysis project Ga0172368, IMG submission 114540) | Freshwater microbial communities from Kabuno Bay, South-Kivu, Congo - kab_022012_11m | ecosystem: Environmental > Aquatic > Freshwater > Lake | place: Democratic Republic of the Congo: South-Kivu...
CCGATGATATACGGAATCACCTCCCCCGCCCGTTTGACCAAAACCCGGTCGCCGATCTGGATATCCTTTTCCGCGATATAGTCAAAGTTGTGCAAGGTGGCCTGCTTGACGACCACGCCGCCGATTTCCACCGGCTCGAGGATCGCGTAGGGGGTCAGCACCCCGGTCCGCCCTACATTCACGCCGATGTCTTTGAGCACGGTTGTGACTTCCCGCGCCGGGAACTTGAAGGCCAACGCGCCGCGCGGATCTTTGCCCACAAACCCCAACTCGGCCGCCAGGTCCAGGTTGTTGATTTTAATCACAATCCCATCGATCTCATAACCCAGGCTGTCGCGCCGTCCCCTCCAGCCCTCAACCGCCTCCAGGACAGCATTGAGATCCTGGCAGTACTGCGCATCGGCCGAAACGGGCAGCCCGCAGGCTTTCAAATAGTTGAGCAGGTCCCATTGCGTCTGCGGCACTGGACCATCTGCCGCCGATACAATCGCATACGTGTACAGCGTCAGCGGCCGGCCCGCAGTCAGCCCAGGGTCGAGCTGGCGTAGGGAACCTGCCGCCGTGTTGCGCGGATTCAGGTATGTTTTTTCACCAGCCTCTTCCAGGCGCTGGTTCAAGTTCTCAAAGTCCTTCACATACATAAAGGCTTCGCCCCGTACGACCAGAGTCGGCGGAGGGGTTGGCCCATGCGGGTCGACCGGCAAACGCAAAGGCAGCGCCCGTATCGTGCGCAGGTTGGAGGTGATGTCCTCGCCCACTTCACCGTCCCCGCGCGTTGCCCCTTGTGTAAAAACGCCATCTTTATAGGTTAACACGACCGTCAGCCCATCAATTTTCGGCTCGACAACGAAATCTGCGCTGCGCACCCGCTCATCCAGTTTTGCCAGGCGCTCAATCCAGGCCTGAATATCTTCAACCGCGAATGCGTTGCCAAGGCTAAGGATAGGCGCGGCGTGCCTGACTTTGTTGAACTTTTCGGAAACAGCCCCGCCCACACGCTGGCTGGGCGAATCGGCGCTGATCCATTCCGGATGGGCTTGTTCGATCTGCTTTAGCCGTTCCACCAACCGGTCATATTCCAGGTCGCTGATTGTCGGCGCATCCAAAACATGATACCGGTAAATATGTTGGTTAATTTCCAATTTCAGTTGTTCGAGTTCTTGATACTCAGGGCTCGTATCCATTTTCCACCTCATAGGGTTGGTACCTTCGGTGATTGTACCATGCCGGGTTTAATGGCATTCAGAATCCTTACAAACATCCGTTTGCGCCTATCCATTCTTGTGCTACACTAAATTTTAATTCCCGGAGGTATTCAAATGAAAATCATCGGTTATATCGGCGCCGCTATCCTAATCTTCTTTGGCGTTCTATTTATTTGGAGTGCATTTGCGCCATCGACCGCCAGCCCATTTGGACAGCTTCTGGTAGGTCTGATCAGCGCCGGGCTGGGTTTTGGTTTAATTTTCATGATTCAAAGAAAAGCCAAAGCCGATGCAGCTCAGCACGTGACCTTGAAAATCGACTTACCTGGCAATGTGTCGATGGACGTCATTAAATGCAAATCGTGCGGCGGTACGCTGACCTCGGATAACATCAAATTGGTCAACGGCGCGCCGATCGTGACCTGCCCCTACTGCAAAACCGTGTACCAGTTAGCAGAAGAACCGAAATGGTAAAGTGATTGAACAAATTAAGGAGAATGCCATGAAGCGTAATCGTTATCTTGTGGCGCTTTTCGTGTTTTTCTTGCTTGCATTTGCCGTGTCGCCGGTTGGCGCGGTCACCTACAAATTTAAAGTCGAGAAATCGACCTCCGACATCTATCTGAACGCGGACGGGACCGCCACGGTCGAGTATACCTATGTATTTGTGAATGACCCAACCGCGGACCCCATCGATGCGGTTGATATCGGTTTGCCGACCTCCAGCTACAGCCTGTCCAATGTCACCGCGGAAATAGACAATTCGCCTATCACAGATATTGAAAAATCGCCCTACGTGAACCCGGGTATTGCGTTGAACTTGCACGCCAAACAGATCATGCCAGGGAAAACTGGCACCGTGCACGTGGTGATCACCAATATTCGCGGGATGCTGTTTAAAACCGACAAGGTTGAAAACGTCTCTGAAGCCTATGCCAGCTTCCAGTTTTCGCCCAATTCATTTGGCTCAGAATTTGTGCGCGGGACCACCGACGTAACCATCACCCTCCACCTGCCGCCTGGCATGAATGAAGAAGAGCCGCGTTACTTTACTCCCCAGAATTGGCGAGGCGAAGAAGCCCCTTCCTCAGGCATCGATGCGCAGGACCGCGTTTTCTACACCTGGCAAAATCCGTCCGGCAGCAGTTCAACCCAATACATCTTTGGCAGCCCGTTTCCTGCCAGGCTGGTACCAGCCGAAACGCTCCTGGTTGAGTCACCGATCAGCACCGGCGGCTCCGCCGATCCACTCGACTTTATCTGCCCCTGGGTGATGTGCCTGGGTTTCTTTGGCTTCATCGGCGTGAGCCTGTTTGGCAGCATCTCAGCCAGCAAAAAACGCCGCATGCAATACTTGCCTCCCAAAATTGCACTCGAGGGCAATGGCATCAAACGCGGCCTGACCGCTGTGGAAGCCGCCATCCTGCTCGAGCAGCCGTTGGATAAGATCTTGAGCATGATGCTGTTCTCCGTGGTCAAAAAAGGCGGCGCTGAGGTCGTCTCAAAAGATCCCCTAAAAATTGCAAAATTGGAAGCAGCCAGTGATGCGGGCCTGCACAATTACGAACAAGCCTTTATCGAGGCAATGACCAACACCGAAAAAGGCGCCACGCGCAAAGGCTTGCAAAAGATGATGGTCGATTTGGTGAAGTCGATCTCAGAAAAAATGCGCGGCTTCAGCCGCCGCGAAACGGTTGCCTACTATCAAGACCTGATGAAAAAAGCCTGGGCGCAAGTGGAAGCAGCAGGCACCCCCGAAGTCCAAATGCAGAAATTTGACGAGGTCATGGAATGGACCATGCTTGACCGGCGCTTTAATGACCGCTCCCAGGAATTCTTTGGCCGCGGCACCGTGTACGCGCCAGTGTGGTGGAACCGTTACGACCCATCCTTTGGCCGCAGCACTCCCGCCACCTCAATTGGACCATCGCAGGTCGGCAGCGCGCCTACCGGCATGTCCATGCCTACCCTGCCGGGCGCTGATTTTGCCGCTTCGATCACCAGCAGCATCCAGTCCTTTTCTTCGAATGTGGTCGGCGACATCACCAGCTTCACTTCTGGCGTAACCAACTCGACCAACCCTGTTCCCGTGCAGCGTTCATCGGGCGGCGGCGGCGGTGGAGGCGGGCGTTCATGCGCCTGCGCCTGCGCCTGCGCCGGTTGCGCCTGCGCCTGTGCCGGGGGCGGACGTTAGCTGTCCCATGTCCATGTTCAGTGATCTTAAAACTCGCGTGACTGGCTGGCTGGGCGGGCAAACCCGCCAGGCTTTGCCCGCGCCAGGCCTGTACCACTACGTACGCGAAACCGGTGACGGCAAAGCCCGCATGCACCTGCGACTGGAAGGCGATGGGCGTGGTTTGCTCATGGTCAACGCCAACCGGGCTTTTCAGCTAAACCCAACCGCGGCCCACATGGCTTACTTGCATCTCGAGGGCTATCCGGAGAAAGAAGCAGTTCACACCTTGAGCCGCTGGTTCAGCGCAAAACCGGACCAGATCCGCCAGGATTTCTCCAGCCTGCGCGAGCAGCTCGATTTACTGACCGATCCGCGCGAGCACTGCGCGCTGTGCGAACTCGACCTGGAAACCAGCATGCCGTTCAGTTCCAGGCCAACCGCCCCATACCGCATGGATCTGGCCCTGACATACCGCTGTTCGAACGAATGCCATCACTGCTACAATGCGCGGCCGCGGCGCTATCCTGAACTGAACACCGATCAATGGAAGGAAGTGCTCAGGCGCTCATGGACAGCCGGTATCCCGCACATCGTCTTCACCGGCGGGGAACCAACCCTGCGCGCTGACTTGCCCGAATTAATCGCATTCGCCGAAAAAAATGGCCAGATCACCGGATTGAACACCAATGGCCGCAAACTCAAAGACCCCGTTTTTGTCCAATCGTTGGTGGATGCGGGGCTGGACCACATCCAGATCACCCTCGAATCGCACGATCCGGCCATCCATGACAGCATGGTCGCATTCCCTGGGGCCTGGCAAGAAACCGTAGCCGGCATCTCAAATGCTCTATCATCCAGGCTCTACGTGATGACCAACACCACCCTGCTCACCAACAACGCAACCTATTTGCCGCAAACCCTGGAGTTTCTGGCAAAGCTCGGCGTGCCGACGGTAGGGCTGAATGCGCTGATCTATTCGGGGCATGGCACGCTGGCTGGCACTGGATTGCCCGAAAGTCAACTGCCTGGTCTGCTCACCTTGGCCCGAAATTTCACCGACCGCAGCGGGCAGCGCCTGATCTGGTACACACCCACGCGGTACTGTCATTTTGATCCACTCTCCATGGACCTTGGCATCAAGGGCTGTACAGCCGCATTATATGCCATGTGCGTGGAACCGGACGGCGCGGTCTTACCCTGCCAATCTTACTATCAACCGCTGGGTAACCTCTTGACCGATCCATGGGAATCTATTTGGAACCACGACCTGGCGGTCGACCTGCGTGAGCGCAAAAATATTGACCCGGCCTGCCGTCAATGCGAACTATTACAAGTCTGCGGCGGAGGCTGCCCTCTCGCCCGTCAGGCCGACCCGCATGTCAGCTACCACCCTGTGCAGGCCTTTTCAACCGAAAAGGAGGAATCATGAAAATCTTCGAACAGCTCCGCGAGCGATTTTTCCCACCCTTTCGCCCTCTTCCCGCTGGAATGTACCAATATCTGTCGCGCTCAGAGGACGGGTTCCCCTATCGCCTGCAGCTGCGCGTCGAACCAGATGGACGCGGGGTTTTGATCCTCAATGGATCTACCGTGCTGCACCTCAACCAGACGGCCGCTGAATACATCTACCACTTCACTGCCGGCACGGATCCGCAAACAGTCGCCAAAACAGTATCAACGCGCTACGGAATCTCGCGCGCTCAGGCATCAGAAGATTTTACAGACCTGGTCGAAAAACTGAAAACTCTGGCCGAAACCCAGGATTTGGATCCGGTAACTTTGCTGGATTTCGATCAAGCAGATCTTTACAGCGGTGCAATTGCCGCGCCATACCGGATTGATTGCGCCTTGACCTACCAGATACCCGAGGGGCAAAGCGCAGTCTTTGCGCCAGTAGACCGTGTTAAACGCGAATTGGTCGAGACTGAGTGGCAAACAATCTTAAAAAAAGCCTGGGGAGCAGGCATCCCGCATGTCGTCTTCACGGGCGGTGAGCCGACCATGCGGCCCGATTTGTTGGGACTTCTTCGCTATGCCAGCAATCTTGGCATGGTCACCGGCCTGATCTCTCAGGGCCTTCGCTTGAGCGATCCAGGCTACCTTCAGGATATGCTGCAAACCGGCCTGGACCACTTAATGTTAATCCTCAATCCCCAAGAAGAAGAAAGCTGGGAAGCGCTGCGCGACGTTTTGGTGGAAGACCTGTCGGTGACGGTCCACCTCACCCTCTCCAGCCACTCTCCTATCGACCATACCCAAGTGATCGAACGCTTGCACGCAATGGGAGTCAATCGCTTATCCATCAGCGCACCTGATGAAAGTCTGGCCTCAGCCCTGGCGGATGCCAGACAGTTGGCTGCTGAACGCTCGATCAAGCTGGTATTCGACTTGCCCGTTCCCTATTCTCAATTCCATCCTCTCTCCCTTGAGCTTTCTGGTGCGGAAAAACCCCCACAAGGCGCTGGCTCAGCCTGGGTCTACGTGGAACCTGACGGCGACGTACTCTGCGGGCAGGGCGATCCACGGGTTTTAGGCAACCTGTTAAGCGGATCCTGGAACGAGATCTGGCAAAATCGTTAGCAGGCGCGATGCTATCTGTTGATGAGTGGTCCAGCCGGTTTCAACAACAAGCTGGCTGGACCATTGCTATACGCAATCATTTGTATAGTAAGCTAAACATCCCCGCAAGCGGCCGTATTCTTGAGGTGGGCTGCGGCACAGGAGCGATCACCCGTGAACTTGCCGGACAGTTTAGCGCTAAAATTTGCGGCATTGATCTTGCTTTGGATTTTTTAGCCTGCGCAAACCGCCAGGACCCTCTGACTGGTTATGTATGCGGTGACGCATATAAATTGCCTTTTCCATCTCGTACCTTTGACCTGCTGGTTTGCCACTATTTTCTTATGTGGGTTTCCAATGTTCCAGCCATCATCGCCGAAATGCGGCGGGTGACCAAAAACCAAGGGAGCATCTTGGCGCTGGCCGAACCTGATTATGGCGGCCGGATTGATTATCCGCAGCCTCTGATCGAGCTGGGCAAATGGCAGACCTTTGCGCTGCGCCAGCAAGGCGCAGACCCGCAGCTTGGCCGCAGGTTGCAGGTTGAATTTCTTGATGCAGGTCTTTCAGAAGTTTCCGGTGGAATATTAGGCGGCGAATGGACTGCACAAGACAATCGAAGCGCGCTTGCGTCAGAATGGCAAATGATTGAAGCGGATTTAAAAGGATTGCTCCCTGCCGCCCGCCTGAAAGAACTGCGCAGCATCGACGAAAGTGCATGCCAATCTGGCACTCGGGTTTTATTTGTGCCAACCTTTTTTGCCACCGGTAAAAATTCCATCGAAAACCGCCCGTCTCATAAAGTGGATTAACCCACCTGAAACAGGTAAAATAATAAATTGATAACATTAGCTAAAATTTTTCCTTACCAAAACACACGGGTTCCGCCGGTTTGCGGCGATGATTTGACTTTTGCCATCAATAGGTAGCCCACTGGATGTCCCATGTCAAAAAACAACAGCGTTTCAAATGCTCTTAAAAGTGTCCGGCAGTTACTTTCACCATTGATTCTCATATCGGCGTTCATTTGCCTGATCATTCTTTTCACATCGACTGGGACCCTGATCACCGGCAGCCAGATATTAATTGCTGTTTTGCTTTGCCTGATCCTGGCCGCGTCATTGTTGCTATGGCTCAAACCTGCCGCGCCAACAGCCCAGCGCCAGGCAACCGGTGAAAACGACGAACTCGCCGCAAAAATTGCGGATCTGACCCGGCGCGAAAACGAACTGGTTGCGCAAAACCAGGAAAGAATGCAGTTAGAAAAAATCCTTGAGCGCGGGAAAAAAGAATGGGAGGCAATCTTCGACGCTGTTCAGGATTCGATCCTGGTCACGAACAAAGCTGGGATTGTCATCCGCTGCAACAAATCGGCTGCCAGGTGGTTGGATAAACGCTTTGACCAGATTGTTCAAAGTCCCTTTAAGTCCGTCATGCCCGACAATTTGGCCAGCCCGGCCGAAGACCTGCTCTTGTCCTCCAGTGATGTCAAGAACGAGATCAGGCCGATCGAATCATATGCGGCCCATGTTGATGGGTGGTTTGATCTTTCCCGTTTTCCCATTTTCAGCGACGATGACACGAATCCGGGCACCATTTTTGTTATTCGTGACATTACAGACCGCAAGCGCAACGAAGCCATTATCCAGCAACAAAAGCAATATCTGGAAGCCTTGATTGACAACAGCCCGGTCGCGATCGTGACAACCGACCTGGACCAGAAAATCTTGTCCAGCAATCCCGCCTTCAGACAATTATTTGGGTATACTCGCGTCGAAGGTCAGCAGGAAAATCTGAACGACCTGCTCAATAACGCGTCTGTTGAATCAGACATTTCAACATCTGCTGACACGCTGACCAAGGGCGAAAAAGTCAAAAACATCCTTCATTATAAACGCAGTGATGAATCGCTTGTCGATGTGGAGGTGCTGGGGGTTCCCTTAGTAGTGCAAGGCAGGCTTGAGGGTGCTTTGTGGTTGTACCACGACATCACGGATATGGAACAAGCGCGCCGGGCTGCCGAACTGGCCGACCGCGCCAAAAGCGAATTCCTCGCCAACATGAGCCACGAAATTCGCACCCCAATGAATGGCATTATCGGTATGATCGATCTTACACTAGGGACCGGGCTTTCCGACGAACAGTATGACTTCATGTTGGGCGCGCGCGAATCTGCCTATTCGCTGCTCAGCGTTCTCAACAGCATCTTAGATTTTTCAAAAATTGAGGCCGGCCAACTTCAATTGGAAACTGTCGAATTTAGTGTTCAAGCAGTGATCGAGGGCGTGGCCCAAACACTGGGCCCGCGCGCTGAAACAAAAGGCCTGGAGATTATCGCATTCGTCGATCCGCAGCTTCCCCACCTGCTCAAAGGGGATCCGATCCGCCTGCGGCAGGTGTTAATCAACCTGTCGGATAACGCCGTAAAATTTACCGAACACGGCGAAGTCATGATCAGCGTTGAATTGGTCGAAGATCACAAAGATAAAATCATTGCCCTTTTCCAGGTCACCGATACCGGCATCGGCATTTCGAAAGAACGCCAGGAAGCGATTTTTGAACGCTTCACACAAGCAGATGGCTCAACGTCTCGAAAATACGGCGGCACTGGCCTTGGATTAACCATCTCCAAGCAGTTAGTTGAAATGATGCATGGCACAATTGGCGTCGAAAGCGAATCTGGAAAAGGCAGTCAATTTTGGTTCAACGCCGAATTTGCCAAAGCGAACGACCCCATTTCTGTTGCCAGGCCCAACCTGCCTTCCCTGTTAAAAAATAAGCGCGTTTTGGTGGTTGATGACAATGTCACCTCCACATTAACGTTGACCAACATCCTGGAGAATATGGGCTGCGAAGTGACAGCTCTAACCAACCCCCAGGAAATTTCGCCTGCCTTGGACCGTTCTTATCTGATTGAAGCCCCGTTCGACCTGATGCTTCTCGACCTGCAAATTCCGGGCATGGATATCGAGAATATCTTGAAGACAATGAAATCCGATCCGCATACGCGCAACATCATCATTGTCGGTATGGTTTCAATGGCCAAAGAGAAAAATTTCACCAGGTTTAAAGAGTTCGGCATAGCAGGCTTAATTCTGAAACCCATCAGGCAGTCATTTGCCAAGGAAACCCTGGAATCTCTGGTCAGCGAGAGCAACAAAGACCAGGTCAGGCACCGCGACGATAATGTTTTTACCCATCAAGCCAGCAACGTTACCTCATCCCTCAATATCTTACTGGTTGAAGACAATGAGATAAACCAGAAAATGGCCAAATCTCTGCTTCACCGCCGTGGTCACAAAGTGGAAATTGCTGGAAATGGATTTGAAGCGCTTCAAATCATTAAAGCACGCCTCTTTGATTTGATTTTCCTGGACATTCAAATGCCGGAAATGGATGGATACGAAGTGGCGCAGCGAATCCGCGAATATGAAGGGCCACGCAGCCACACTCCCATCATCGCCATGACAGCTCATGCACTGCCTGAAGACCGCCAGCGCTGTCTCGACGCAGGCATGGACGACTACGTCACAAAACCGATCGACCCCAAAAAGGTATTTGAAGTGATTGATATTTGGGGCATTCGCAAGACCGTTGCCCCAGGATTAATCAGGGCCGCCCAAGACACACCTGCCAAAACCAGCAACCCGTACGATCTTGAAACTGCGGTTGTCTTGGCTGATTTGCCCACAATCCTGCCGCGCTTCAGCGATGATCTGCCATTCTACATATCCACGTTACAAGAATTTATCGCGATTTTACCCCCCAGAATTGCAGACCTTCAGGCCGCCTCAGCCAACCGGGATTACAAGAAACTGGCCTATGTTGCCCACGGGCTCAAGGGGCTGGCGGCAAACATTGGGGCCAACCAGCTTGCGGCGCTTTCAAGTATGTTAGAGAAAACCAGCAAGGCCCCAGATCCTGCCACCATCGAAGAAACAGCTGATCATTTGATTTCAGATCTATCCAAAGCGGCTGAGCAGTTAACCGAAATAATCTCCAGAAGCTTTGACATGACCTCAAATGGAAACACCGAGTAACACGGAGGGGGGGCCGTGCATGCGAACTGAAGACGGCATCAACTCATCAAGGATCCCAGGGTCTGGCGCACAATACCACTGCTTGTTTAAATTTTGCTCATCCCCCTCCCAGAGCGGGGGCAAACCCAAGAGGTTTGGGGGTTGAATATCGCAAAGCGGTGTACCAATCCCCAAGTGCCCCTGCTCTACGCCCCTGAGTGGCAGAGCCGGGGCACGTACTGAGCTTTCGAGGGTGGGGTGTGCAGTTGCCGTTTATCTTGAGAACGCCATGTAGAACACAGAACCCATCCACTGTTTACCAAAACATACTGAAATGGTTTAAAATACAGTATCAGGTGGAGACAAGAATTCATGCAATTATTTAATACATTGTTACACAATTCAATTTCAGGAGGATCAACATGCCTCGTGTTTTATTAATAGACGACGAATCCACATATTTCAAAATGGTTGATCGTGCTTTAAAAACAACCAATTATGAATTACTTTACGCTACCAACGGCATGGATGGCCTGAAACTTGCCGCGGAAAACACGCCAGATGTGATCATCGTCGATATCATGCTGCCGGATATGTTGGGGTTTGATGTGGCGCAAAGACTGCGTCAGGACAGCCGCTTTGAACGGACCCCGATCATGTTTATGACCAGCCAATCAGATGTTAACGACAAAATCAAAGCGTTTGAAATTGGCGCAGATGATTATCTGATCAAACCCTATCAGCCTGAAGAATTGGTGGCGCGGGTAAATCTGCTCTACAAACGCAGCGAGATGCTGCGCCATGCAATGCGCTCCGAATCCAAACAACTTGCCCCCTCCACCATCATCGCAATCCACAACCTGCGAGGCGGAGTTGGTTGTTCTTCTCTGGCTGTCAACCTCGCGACATCCTATTACAAACTCTGGGAACGCCCAACCTTGATCGTCGATGGCGTGCTGATGTCTGGTCAGATCGCATTGATGCTCAATTCATCGATCACGCACTCCTGGGAGGATCTCGAGGGCGCAGCCCACACCGATATCGACGAAGGCGTAATCAATGCTGTGATCAACAAACATAAAAGCGGCATCGATTTTTTTCCCGCCCCGAACCACCCAATCGCCGATGATTCAATCTCCCAGGAGAGTGTTCAAGTCACGATTGAGCATTTGAAACGAACACATGAATTCATCGTCATGGATCTGGCGCATGATTTCAGCAATTTCACGATCAATTTACTCACCGTATCCGATAAAATCCTGCTGGTTATCGCCCCAGAAATGGCTTCTATCCATTCTGCTGTCAGCACTCTTCAAATCTATGATAAACTTGGTTTTGAATCGGATCGCATTCAAGTTGTGATGAACAACACATTCCCCGATCAGTCTATCAAACAGGCTCATATTGAGAAGGTGTTGAAACGCCCTGTCAAGTACGTGATTCCGTATGTGGCCAACGAATTTATTCGTTCGATCAATTACGGAATTCCTCTGGTGACCAATTTGCCAGATTCGCCAACCGCGGAACTTTTTGAGGATATTGCTTACGATCTCAGCAGCGAAAAGCTTAAGAACATCCCGCCGGCATCCGCGACCAATGCGTGGAAACGCATCACCAACCGAACGCAAAAGAAAAAGATCCAGCTCTGGTAACAATTGATGAATCCTTAGTTGCTTAACATTGAGGCATGATGGCGGTCACCGGCAGAGGGAAAAGGTGAAAACGAAAGGTATTTTCCTGGTAGCATTTGTATGCTTACTGGGTATCCTTTTGTTTGGAGTCAACCAGGCTCCCGCGATTCTTGCAAAAGATGGCGACCGCAGCCGCAAAGTCCAGGTTACGGTCAACCAGTACATCTGGGAAGCCATATCAAACAACACGGGCAAAGTGCAGTGCGAAATCATCATCGAACATGACCGGGAGCCAAGCCGCGATGAAATTCTCGCCGCTTGTGCGAATTGGTTTGTCGCTCCGGCTGAACCTTCCCCTCCAGGCAGCAACACCCCCTACCCCACTCAGCAGGTCTATTCGCCAAATCAATTTCTGCAGTCGATACGTCTGAACCTGAAAACGACCAATCAATTTGTCAAGACCGTTGTCATCCCAATGCAAGATATGACGGTTGACATCAGCGTTCCTGAAGGCAGTTTTGCAGAACCGTTTGTCATTTTGTCCGCCTATGAACCCGAACCTGCCTATCAAATCACCGCAATTCGCGGGATTCTAAACGGCAGTAATTTCATCTGCGATCGGTCTGCTTGCCGGATCCCAATCAAGAATGATTCAACGATTGAATTTTGGGCGAAATCGAGTTATGGGGACGAAAGCACGCATGTCCGCGCCACTATGCGCAGGCTGCAAAAACAAGATGGCTTCACCATAACGATCGACGCAATTTCACCGATCCGCCTGTATGCTGACTCCTGCAGCGCAATTTGGGGGGTGAATGTCACCATTCCGACCCCCGACTGGGCAATTTTCCCTTCATCCCCCGACTACCTGCACACCGACAAGAAATATTATTACCTTGTTGGGAAGCTCATCCGCAATAATTTCGTGGACACTTCAGGCTGTCCAGGTGGCGGGCTGCTCTCAGACGGATCCCCCAACGCATGCGGCATGGACCGCGCGCAAGCGGAAATGATCCGCTGGCAAAATCAATATGACACGATGATCTGGTCAACGGGCCGAAGCATTGGGGTGCCGCCAGCGCTCATCAAGACTTTGGTTGAAATTGAATCGCAATTTTGGCCCGCCAACATACGCTATTATGTCTTTGAATACGGCCTGGCCCAGTTGAATCAATACGGCGCAGATGTCGCCTTGCGCTGGGACAATGACCTGTATAAGCAGATCTGCGACGGCCTGTTCTACAACTGCAGCATTGCTTACGCCAGCCAACCGCCATCCATCCAGGCGATTTTGCGCGGTGGCCTTGTGCGTTCAATCAACGCCGATTGCCCGACCTGCCAGAACGGGATCGACTTCTCCAAAGCAGTTGAAACAGTTCCGACGATTGCCCGCATTTTACGCGCCAACTGTGAGCAAACCAATTACATACTGGACCAGTACAATGCAAGACCCAATTATGAAGACAGATGGAAATTTACCCTGGTATCTTATCACAGTGGTTATTATTGTCTGAGTGACGCGCTGCGCACCGCAAACTCGAACGGGCTCGCTTTGACATGGGAGAATGTCTCCCCCAAGATCAACCCCTATTGCTTCGGCGGTGCGGATTATGTCAATGAGTTTTGGAAATCACTGACAACATTTTCCAGCTACCGGATCAAGCCAGACCTATCTTCTCAAGCAATTCCGCAAAGCACAATCATTCCTACTCCTGTGCCAACCATCACGCCAACCCCAATCCTGGCGAAGAGCAAAATTCGGGTTGAAGCATATGTTGATAAAAACCAGAACAACATCTTTGACATTGGCGAGGGAGTGGACAACCTTTCGGTTATCATTAAAGTTGAAAATGGGCCTGTGCTTTTCCAGAAAACCGCCCAAGGCATCGCAATTTTTGACATGAGCGGCGTTATCCTGAACTCCACGGCAGTCATTACATTGCCAACCCAATTCATGACTAGAACCGTCTCAGTTCCAGCGTCAGGTGAAATCCTAGTGACTTTCCAGCTGCAACAATCGGTGGTTCCCCCCATCCTGCCGTAAGAAGGATTTACCATGGTTGCAAACGAACCTGCTGATCATCCCGATGATCCTGAGCCACACAATCCCTGGGCTGCCCAGCCTCCTGAAAATGAACCTGAACCCTCGCCAGATGAATTTGATGAATTCTTACTCCGCAGGCTAGGAGATACTCCACCCCCTCCTCCAGTCCAACCGGACCCAGTGACTGATGATGCTGCTCTCAACGAAAGGTTTTCGGCTTTCTTTGCGGATAACGACGAGCCAAAAGAGAAAAATGAAACCTGGCTGGACAGTTTCTGGAAAAACGATGTTCCTGAAAGCGAGAAACAGGAATTTGCTCAGCAGGCACCTGACGACGCGGCCTCTTCTGCGGACACACAACAAAATGTCTCAGATGATTTTCTCTATCAGGAATGGATGCGGTTAAGCGGTCAAAATGCAGATGGGCCGCGCGAAACTCGGACTGAGACGCCAACTGAAAATACGGCCCGCATTTTCGACTTTGAAGAGCCGGCGAACGCAGAGCCGCAGCAAACCGAACCAAACACCGCCTACGACCGCGCCTTTCTTTTCGAAGACAATTCAAACACATTCACGCCAACTGAGGTTAACTCATCGATTTTTAGCACTTCAGAGGATCGCTCAGGTCAGGTCCTCGAAGAAATGCGCAGTTTGATTAAAGAGGAGCTGCCCGCCCCCCACCAGGACGCTTTTGTTCAACCTGCCAAGCTTCCCAAAGAAAGAAAAGCACCGCTCAAATTTACCCGGCTTGAAATCATTCTGATTTCGCTGATCATCGTTTTGGTCCTGGCAACTGGACTGATCATCATCCGTGGCACATTTTTCGTGCCCGCCATTTCCGCTCCTCCCGCCAGCACAGCTATTCTACCCAATACACCCGAAAGCGTGCCTTCACCGACAGAATTGATCATGACGGGCGGGTGGAAGTTTCAATTGAATAAGAACACGATGGTGGATGACTTATGGAATCCAACCGGGCCTGAATGGTTTGCAGGAACAGAAGTCAGCCGGATTGTAGCTCTGCCGTGGTCGCCTCAGCTTGAAGCCATCCTTCCTTCGCTGAAGCCTGGCGATCCCATCACTCTGCTTTTTGATAACCAATCGGAAATCATCTATAAAATTGAGAAGGTTGAGCAAATCTCTGCCACTCAGGCAGAGCTGATGAATAACACCACACCCTCGCTGGTCATCTTCCTTTATGGGCAGAATTCACCAAGCCGCTGGGTGATCACCAGTCTGCCCTGAACTGGTTTACAATCTTAGGGCTTCGCGCCTGCCGAAGGGGTGCCACCAGGTGTGCCTTTTTGCAAGGCTGCTTTCTCACTGTGCAGCTTTTCAATTTCTCGTCTTAATTGATTGGCCGTCGCTGTTAGCTGGTCAATCGTCTTATTCAACGTCAAGGCCGCTTTGTTTTGTTTTTCCATCGATAACGCTAAGCGCTTCTGTTCATCATCTAATTCTTTTTGACGATAGGTATACTCGATTGTTTTCTTAATTTTTTCATCCAGTTCGCCAACCACCTGATGAAGCGCCTGCTCCTGCTGGTTTAATTCGTCGATTTGATTCTTCAAGGATCGTTCCCTGGCTTCCAATGCAGCCAGACTCTCCCCTTTTTCTTTCAACTGCCGGTCCAATCCGCTCAATTTATCAACATTTGCAGCGATCGATTCCTCAATTAACTGTGCATCCAACCGGGCTTTCTCTAAGTCATTGAGCAGATGTTGCTGGTCGGCCACCTGTTTTGTCAGAGTATCCAGCTTAATCCGCTGTTCATCCAGCACCTGCTGAATGTGATCGAGCTCAGCAGTACGCTTCTCCAATTCAGAATTCTTTGCAAGCAACAGCTCAAGACGAGTCCGGGAGATTTGAATCTCCTCGTTCGTGTCGCGAACTTTCAACAATAACTCGTCCAATTCAATTTGACGCTCCTCTATCACATTCGCCAACCGCTCAACTTCTTTGATTTTTTCCTGCAGCGTAAATACCGATTCAACTTGAAGAAGTGACGCCAACTCTCGTTGTTTCTCTTCAATTTCGGCTTTCAAGCTTTCAATCAGGTGGATCAAGCTCTTGCTCAGAGATTCATCTTCTTTGATTTTCTGGTCAGCCTCAGAAATTTTCCGCTGGAAAAGATCGGTCAATTCTGAAAGTTCGTTTTCGATTGCAAATTCAAGCCCACGCCGGTAATAAGTCAATGCGATCTCTGGATACCCATCCTCAAAACGCACCTGGCCAATGACCCGGTAACACGCCGCCTCATAATCGAGGTATTCCCTTTGGTGGACCTGATAGGCTGGATGAGCCTTCAGCTTTTCCATGCGCTTAACCAGCTTTTCGGCATAAGCCATTTTCTCGTGCGATTCGGTTCCCTCGTGCTCCATGATCAAATAGAGCAATTGTGTATTGCGAAAGGCATACCTGACAGTATCAAACAGCCCATGCGCCAGCGAAAGACTCTGAGGCGAGTCAGGGTTGTTCTCAATAAATTCGATCAGCTTCTGTAAGTCAGTCTCGGTGTAATCAAACTTGGTCAGCAAAGCTTTTAAAGCTTCCTGATTCGGATTGGAACCTAAAAATGACAGAATTTCTTGAACATGGTCAACATTGGAAAAAAGAAACATCAATAAGTCCTCATCAAGCCACAACGCAAATTATCGGCTCACTATCGAAAACTGCTAAGCGTTTTTTTATTGGCCCGCAAGGCCGGGGGGAATCGTCAGATCGTTCTCATCCTCAAACTTGATAAAGAATGAAAAACCAAAACTGACCAACATCAAGAAAAAGGGAAATACGGTTAGCAGGAAACGCGCCGCGTCATGTGGACTACTCCCTGGGTTATTACCACTCTCAAAGCCATATACAGCGAACACCAGCGAAAAAGCAGCCGCCGTGAATAAACCATTCAGACGGTTCATGAAACCCAATGCATTGGATATGATCCCCTCCCTGCGTTGCCCATGTTTTCGTGTGTCTTCATCCATCACTTTCGCGCCAATCAGGTCCATCGTCGTGATTACACCGGAAAAACCAAATCCTACCAGCAAGCTGCCTGCCACGGCCGAATACAAGGAATTAGCGAAGTAAAGTGGCACAAATGCTGCCGCCAGGCTGATCAAAGCAGCCCGCCACACAGGGATCAAATGAAACCTTCGAACGAAGTAAGCCCATATCGAAACACAGGCAATCGCGACTATTAAAACCGATGCGAACAGAATTGTCGACTGGCTGTTTGGAATTTTCAAAGTGTATTTGACAAAAAAAGGCAGGGCTGCCATTACCAGGGACATCCCAGCGCTGTAAAATGCGTTCGCCAGACCCGAAATCCAGAATTTCTTATTAACAAATAAATCTCGCAAGCTGGACAACAGCTCAGGCCTCACATCGCGGACCGAAACTGGCGTCTCCTTGCTGGTAAAGGCCATGTATAGAATGACGGACCCGCCTAACAGCCCATATAAGACCGAGGTTACCCCAAACCCTATTGCGCCAGTCACCACAGGCGTGAGCGCAATGCTGATGATCATTGCAACCAGTTGAAAGGCCTGGCGCAGCGCGTTTGTGGCAGCCCTGCTGGCATCCGTTCGGAACATCTCAGGAAATAAAGCGCCATAATTCGCATTGATTACCGAATCGAGCGTGCCGGTTAAGATATAAAAAAGCATACAATACGCTACTAATGAAGTGCCAGCCAGAAAAGCAGGAGGGTTATAAAAAAAGATGAAGCCCAGCACCAGCAGCGGTGTTCCCGCTACCAGCCATGGACGCCTTCGTCCCCACCGTGTGCGCGTACGGTCAGATAAAAAGCCATAGATCGGGTTGTCCAGAGCATCGATAAATGTATAGATAAGCAGCATCAGGGCAAACTGAGGCGTAGTCATACCCAGCCGGTCTACATAGAAGATCGCCGCATACGTTTTAAGCATATTGATTGGAATGGATGTACCAAACATCCCAATCGCGTAATTAAAGGAACTCAGGGTATTTTTCGCCATGCGAAAGTCCAAATATCAACAATTCTCTGTTAATCGTATATAGATCCTTTGATTATAGCAGTACCTTTGCTCTGAGCCGGTGATTTTAACCCCCGCGATATGCCCAAGATGTCGCCTCACACCGTTAATCCCATTGGGCGTTTGAAGATTTAGAGCATAGCTTTCAGATATGCCACCCAAGATCGTATCCTCTTTTTGGGAAAAGATACCCAAGATCCTCAATTTCAAATTGCGGTCTGAAGCATTCCCTGGACTATAATATTAAGAATAAAGAATTTCAACTGCACCGTCTGGCTTAAAAGTTTACAGAGTATTCAGCGAGGCTCCGCCCAATGAACAACAATTCATTTTTGAAAATTACGCTAGCCAGCCTGCTCGGTTTAATCATAGCCGGCACAGCCTTGACATCTGGCACCTGGGTAACCCGCACCATCAGCCCTAACCTTTCGGCCATCGACCTCTGGCTCGGTCTTCGGGCATCTCTTAGTTCAACCGAAGTGCTTGCCAACACATTGCGTCAGCAGAATATTTTTAATTGGCTGACCGTAATCATAGTAAGCTTTGTCGCCCAGGCCTTTACCACAATTTCAATTCTCAACTGGAGGAAAGTTGCCGGTTGGGGCGTCAGCTTGATCCTCTGGATCATTACTCTGAGCGCAACTGGCATTCTTTTGATCGGGTTTCATGCATCGGTAAGTGGCGTTTATTGGCTGGGGCTTGGTTGCATCGTGGCGCTGGCCGGCGAAACTTGGGTGATCTTAAATGAGATACACCCTCGCAGGCACGATCATTCCCATGAAATTACCTATCTGGCCAGCTTATGGTCGGGCGTACTAAAAAAGGCCAAGGAGAGAAACAAGCCGCTTTCAATCTTGTCAATTTCGACCATCCCCCCCGTTTCCTTTGAGGAAGTTCAAAAACTTCAAATCGATCTGCGTGGGCAAGATCGCATCTATCAGGTTCAAAACGGGATGTTCATCCTCCTATGGGATATTTCCCCCGAAAACACGCGCATCATCGCCAATAAACTTTCCAACTCAATCCAGGGGTATTCAACCCGCATAGTACAAATCGGATATGCGTGTTACCCAGGCGATGGCATTGAAATTCACAACCTTTTAGCCTATTCACTTCAAGCTCTGAAAAGCGCGCAGGTTGTCGGTGGATCCACCATCATTCCTTTCAGTTCACCGGCGCAAAAAAACTCGTATGGCGTGCTGGCCCCCTGGGAAAACCTGCTGGAGGAAGCCGAACGAAACCATATTCCAATCGTCACAATCTACTTTCAGACCAAACACCCATTGAGCCTATCAGAAAACTACCTGATTCAAAAAGAACTGCGCGGCCGGGACATGGTTACCGTGTTCGAGAATGGATTTTATGTTTTTCTTTGGAATACCAACCCTGAAGGCGGGCAGGTTGTCTTATCGAAACTAAACCAAATCCTCAGCGATGCCCACATCGAACACCAATCCATCTTGGCGCTGTTCCCCGATGACGGAAAAAACATGACCGAATTGCTCTCTACCCTCAACCAATCGGACCGATCAGGATAATTGATCTGCCATGGCGGTGTGATCTTTACCCAATCGAAGCTTGAGCTTATCCAATTGCGGTGGCCAGTTTGCCACTTGCTGATTCCAAGCGAAACGCGCGACCGTGTTGCCCCCTTGTGAAAATAAGGTAAAAAAACAGGCCATCTTGTACGTGATGACCTGTTACGTGTCGGGGCGAAAGGATTTGAACCTTCGACCTCTTGCACCCCATGCAAGCGCGCTAGCCGGACTGCGCCACGCCCCGAGTATTGATCAGCACCAGATTAATTCCTCTTGCCGACCTGATGAAGTCTATTTTACCTGAGGGATGGAATTCTGTCCAGACCCTGGCGTTCTTTTTTCAAAGTGAATTTCCGCTCAATTTGCTCTTGATCAAACTGCATTTCCACCGTGCATGTTATGATCCAAATAGATTAAGATCTTGATAGAGGTTGCATGTCATCTTCCCCAAGCCAAGCCTACGACCAGCTCAGCAGAAATTATGAC
>Ga0172368_10003320_pt1 | contig 19667 bp, 14 predicted proteins | sample Lak11m_FD_114540 | JGI IMG/M metagenome (GOLD analysis project Ga0172368, IMG submission 114540) | Freshwater microbial communities from Kabuno Bay, South-Kivu, Congo - kab_022012_11m | ecosystem: Environmental > Aquatic > Freshwater > Lake | place: Democratic Republic of the Congo: South-Kivu...
CATGATGGTTTTGCCGGGGAAATTGGGCATGTTATTGTCGATTTTAATGGGAGGCCATGCGGTTGTGGCCGGAAAGGCTGCCTTGAAACTTATTGCTCTGCCGGTGGAATTGTGACCACCATGAATGAACTGATACAACAGGAAGGAATTGAAGGAAAGGAATGGACATCAAAATCAATTTATGAAGCAGCCATGAAAGGGGATACACTTGCTATCCATACCTTTGAAATCACCGGTGAAATTTTGGGAAAAGCTCTTGCTAATAGTGTTGCATACACAAGCCCTGAAGCCATTTTCCTTTTTGGCGGTTTGGCACAGGCAGGAGAACTGATATTTGAGCCTACAAAACAATTCTTGGAAGATAACCTGCTTGAAATATACAAAGGCAAGGTAAAATTACTTTCATCATCACTTCCCGAAGCCGATGCAGCAATTCTTGGAGCAAGTGCTTTGGTGTGGTAAAACATTTTCCAGCTCTGTTTACATGTTTTTATGGTGCATAAATAAAATTATACAAGTTTGTTTATTAAAAAAAATAGCGTGTACATTTGTTAGCCGAAATGCATTGTTGTATTAGTTTAAATTAAAATCAACCCATGAAAACAATCCCGATTATCTTAACCTTTTTATTGGTAATAGCTAATAATATCAGGGCTCAGGACATTATCATCCTGACCAATGGTGATGAAATTCAATCTATCGTTACTGAGATTGGCTTGGATGTAATCAAGTATCATAAATTCGACAATCAAACAGGGCCGCTTTACAACATTGCAAAGTCGCAGGTGTTTATGATTAAGTATCAAAACGGCACTAAGGATGTGTTTACTCAACAAAGCAAACCGCAGGAAGTGGTTACACCAAAACCCGATACAGTGCTTACCCCAACACCTGCAGTTACTGTTGTTAAACAGCCTCCACAGTATCTTACCTACAAGCTTGGTGTTAAATTAAACAACACCCGATTGGACAATAATGCTGTACGAAGATTGTATGCTGCATATCCTGAGGCTACCGCACTGTATAATTCCGGTGCCGGTTTTCATGGGCTGGCTAGTGCCTTGTCGTGGTTGGAAATAGGGATGTTGTTCCTGACAGGTTATGCTCAAAACCATCTGGACATGGTTTCACCTACCGCAACCAAAGAATCAGTTACCAAAAGGGGTTTAACTATTATCGGCTGTATGATGGTAGTAGGTGTTAGCTGTAATATTTCAGGCCATTCCAAGAAAAAACAATCGGTGGCAGTATATAATGCTGCTTTGAAAAAGGAATTTGAGGGAGCAAACTGAGGTAGTTGACCGTACCTTTTCCCAATCTAAAAGTTTCCACCTGCAATCTGCCATCGGGTAATTATTTCTTCAGCCTTATGGCCGACATTCAAATCATTGGAACAAAGAAATCGTTTGTAGTTAAGTAATCTGATTTTGTTGGTTTCTAATAATTTTACAAATATTGATGGAGGAGATACTGGAAGGAAAGGTAAAATTATTTTCATCTTCACTTCCAGAAGTTGATGCAACAATTTTAAGTGCAAGTGCATTGGTATGGTGATGTTGTTTTCACTTCAACGTGTAAATTCGGGGACTTAGGTATTTCCATTCATTAGTATTTATAATCGACTCAACTTGTAAATTTTGCCTTAGTTTATATTTTTGCATGATTTTTAGTATTAAAATTGTTTCAAAGAGTGATCACTGTTTTTCCTTAAATATCTTATAATTGATTCATTTTTATCCTGATGATATTCCTGTTTTTCCTTTTACTGATTAACCTGATAATAAACCCGATACAACTCTTCTCGCAGCAATGTGGTTACGAACACCTCAATGCCTTTGTGCTGAATATTCATGCAAAAGAAAGTAATGAGAAAATCAATGGCTTAAAAATTTACCTGGTTGATGAAAATAATAAGCCATATTTCTCAAAATTTGAAGTACCACCACAAGATATGGGCGAGGTGTGGCGAACAGAATACGACACCATGTTTTTTTGGAACAATTCCGATAAAAACCTGAAATACAAAGGCTCTTATCCAAGGATGAATTTGAAATGTGTTGGTGCTGAAGATAATTACCTGATTATTATTCCAGAATATGAAGGTTTCAAAACAAATCCTGGACAAACCCCCTTTTATCAGGCAAAAATTGAAGATGTGGATGGTGAAGCAAACGGAGGTTTTTTCCCATCAAAAACGGTCAGGTTGCCTTACGGAAGGTCAATCAATCTGTGTAAAACAGACTTTGTTGATCATACCATGAGCAATAGTCCCTATCACCCCGATTTGTGTGAAGATGAAAAAATTTATAGTCCGATTGAAATTATTCTTGACAAAAATCAGGAGCCTATGCTGGATGAATCATTCAATCAGGATGTATTAAGTTATTGGCCTGTACATGATACCCTCAGGTCGCGTTTTGGTGACGACAGCATGTATGCCGTAAAGGCGGTGGTGGTCAGAAGTCAAAGGGACATGAAGGTTTTACAGGTACTTGAGATTCCTGAATTGTATTTTCAGCAAGCAGCAAAAGCAAATTATTTGATAAAATTCGGTGATTTTTACCATGACAATAATTCCGGAATTAAAGATTTTTATGTTAAAACCGGCCATTTCAAGGATTCAAACGGTCTTTATTACGAAGAGAAAGTATTTTATACCTTCAACCATCGTAAAGGTTATTTTGATTTAGATACCCTTTTGAGCAATTATTACAATGTCGAAGTTTTTGATAAGTTAAACAAAATCATTAGAAATGCCTACCATCTGACACCTGACACTATTTTCCAGTATTCATACCAATTGATTGATAAAAAATGGATTAAAGTCAATACCTACAGAACAGCCCGCAAAAAGGTAGTTTCTACTTTAGGCACTGAAAATCCAAATAATCCTGATAAAAAGAAGGAAGATATCATCTGGCTGACAGGCAATGTACACCGGTTGAAAACAATTTTTCCCCATAACCTGGATGAAAATGTGGTCATTGTTAAGGATACCTTCAGATTTATCAATAACACCGATAAAACATTAACCCTGGAAAAACCCTTTTCCGATTATCCCCGAAGTTTTGTGCTTAGTCCAAAAGTAAAACCCAACGATACAGGATTTGTATATTACATGGAATATCTGGCATTTCCGCTAGAATATCCGGATATTGCAGAACGAATTCTATTCCTGAACAATTCCGGTTATGTGAATCATTATTGTAAAATTCAGTTTGTGCTATCAGGCTTTAAAGCACAGCGGATTTATTCAAAAACAGGCAAAGTTGAAAAGGAGTTTTATCCTCATGTTTCAGGTAAAATGTTATATGAGCTTGATTTTGATGAGAATGGAAAACATATAGCCTTTGGCTTGAAAATGAAAGACAGCGAGGAAAGGCAGGGAATATGGAAATTTTGGGATGAAATGGGAAACCTTAGCTACATAACCTACTCAAAAAACATCGGAATACAGGCGGGCAACAAATATTCAGCAGAACATCATCCCTGTAAGATAGCAGTGAGGGAAAAAGGCAAATGGATTAAGCCCTTTAGCTGGGAAAACAATCAGGCAAGCTGGTGTTGCATCAAAGAAAATACCGACAGCATCCGTATTTTCACCGATTCATCTTCCAACACCATTAAAATTGACTTCGCTCAACTGAATGACGGTAGTCGTTTTCAGCTTTACCTGATTAATCATGGTGATTTCTATATCCGGCAAGGTTATTACAATATGACACTCGAACTGAGTCCCGACAAATATGCAGTGGTTTGGGACCTCTATTTTATTCATCTTGACCATGAATATAGAATTAGCAACGACAGCCTGATGAAGCTTTTAGTAGCCAAATATCCCGGTGTCAAATCTTTCAGTGTTTTTGGCAGGGCTGAGCATGATGCCCTTGACCTTTCAGAGTTAAGCAGCACAACGAGAAAAGAATACCTTGAAAAACTGAGCAACGAACGCTATATCCTCAAACTATCCCAGCTTTTCCGTTTTCCACCTTACCAAGGTTTCACCTACTCCGATGGACAGCTTACCCTCACCATCAACCATTACATGAAAAACGATGATATTTACAAAATAGTCAACCAATATGGTTTCGGACTTGCCTCCCCTGTTCCGATGGCTGGCGGTAACTGGACAGTTCGTTACCTGCCAAAACTTTTAGATAAAAGCTTTTTTGAAAACTACAACAAACTTTGCAGCGACCCGAATGTGATTATGGGGAGTGTGAATACGTTTGGGGTGATGGAAACTGAGTGACAGGAATTCTGGTAAAAAAATGAGAAATATTTTGCGTAAAGTACCGAAAAGTGGTATATTTCGCAAAAATATTCTTTATGGTAAATATGAAAAATAATAAAAAAGAATTTCTGTTCAATTTACAAAAGAAAATGCAGGATAGTGAATTCCTTGGTGATATAGCCGGTTTAATCAGACCTGAAGAAAATTACAATCCGGAAGAAGCATTTAACGCTATAAACAAAACTTTTATTGAAAGAATGTAAATCAATAATTAATTATCAACTGGCTGATTATGAGTATAGTAGGATTGAATTTTGATTGCAACAGATGTACAATTATTTATAATCGTGAAAAAAAATGTATAGATTTTTACTCATTGGAAACACAAAATATCTGAACAACTCCCCTCTACCTTAATCCTTTACATGAAAAACGATGACATCTACAAAATAGTCAACCAATATGGTTTCGGACTTGCCTCCCCAGCCGCTATGACAGGCGGAGGCTGGACAGTCCGTTACCTCCCCAAACTCCTCGATAACAGCTTTTTTGAAAACTTCAACAAACTTTGCAACGACCCGAATGTGATTATGGGGAGTGTGAATACGTTTGGGGTGATGGAGGAGGAATAAAATTTTAATTTTTTTATAGCTTGAATTGAATACGAGAGTTTTGGCCCCAACAACGATTTTCGCTATAAACAAATTCTGTGATTTGAAAATGCAAATTACTCAAAGTTTGTAACAGCAAACAGAAGTAAGACGACATTTTATTATCATATAAAGCTATATAAATTTTACATTATTCTGATAAAATCCCTTACCATTGCCGCATATTTGATGAGCTGAAAAATTTATTTTTATGAAAAATAAAGCATTATTTTCGATCGTTTCTTTGTTGGTTCTGGCATTTTTTATATCTTCCTGTAACAAAAAACTCCCTGTCGATTTTGTAAATCCGTTCATCGGAACAAGTGGTCATGGACATACTTTTCCCGGTGTCAGTATGCCTTTTGGAATGGTTCAGCTAAGTCCGGACACAAGACTGACAGGTTGGGATGGCTGTTCAGGCTATCATCGATCTGATACCTTCATTTATGGATTTTCTCATACTCACCTGAGCGGAACAGGTTGCAGCGATTATGGTGATATTTTACTGATGCCTACTGCCCGAAAATCAGGATTTAACAACATGGATTACAGGTCAGCTTTTAAACATTCAAATGAAAAAGCTTCACCTGGATTTTATGCAGTCACGCTGGATGATAATCAGGTTGATGTAGAATTAACCTGCTCGCAACGTGTTGGTTTTCATAAATATACATTTACCGGCAATGATGAAAGAAGCATTTTGCTTGACCTTGAACATCGCGACATGGTGCTGGATTGTAAAATCATAAAAGTCGATAAAAACAGGGTGGAGGGTTTGCGGTTATCATCTGCCTGGGCCGATAGTCAGTATGTTTATTTTGCTATAGAATTTTCGGAAGATATTGTAAAACAGGAAACTAAATCGGATAAAATTGCTTTTGATTCCTTGTTCAAAGATGTTAAGGCAAGATATTATTTTAATAAACAAAATGAAAAGCCTTTGTTTGTAAAAGTAGCCATATCAGCGGTAAGTTGTGAAAACGCCTGGAAAAACATGAAAACAGAAATACCGGGTTGGCATTTCGATTCAGTCAGAAATGCAGCAAAAGAAACTTGGAACAAGGAATTGGGTAAGATTGAAGTGGAAGGTGGTTCAAAGGCACAGAAAACAACTTTTTATACAGCACTTTATCATGCTTTGCTAAGTCCAAATATTTACAGCGATGTGGACGGACAATACAGGGGCAGAGATATGAAAATCCATCAGACTGAAACAGAGCATCCCGTTTATACTGTATTTTCGCTTTGGGATACCTATCGTGCTGAACATCCTTTGCTCACCATTATTGATCGGAAAAGAACAAATGATTTTATCAGGACATTTATTAGGCAGTATCAGGAAGGAGGAGCATTGCCTGTTTGGGAACTTTCTGCCAATGAAACAGGTTGTATGATAGGATATCATGCTGTCCCTGTCATTGCAGATGCCTTTAAAAAAGGAATACGTGATTACGATATAAACATTGCCTATGAAGCCATGAAGCATAGTGCAAATCTCAATCATCTGGGTCTGGATGTTTACAGGCAATTAGGATATATACCATCTGATAAAGAACATGAATCTGTTTCCAAAACACTGGAATATGCTTATGATGACTGGTGTATTGCTCAAATAGCGAAAGCAATGGGTAAAAATGCAGAATATGATACCTTCATTGAAAGGGCACAGTTTTACAAGAATATTTTTGATCCTCAAACAGGCTTTATGCGTCCTAAACAGAATGGAAGTTGGCTTACTCCATTCGATCCAAAACAAGTTGATAATAATTTTACAGAAGCCAATTCATGGCAATACAGTTTTTATGTTCCGCAAGATGTGAATGGACTGATCATGTTACATGGAGGGAAAGAAAAGTTTATAAATAAATTGGATCAACTTTTTAATGAATCGACACAAACCACTGGTCGTGAACAAGCTGATATTACTGGTTTGATTGGTCAATATGCTCATGGCAATGAACCCAGCCACCATATCGCTTATTTATATGCTTATGCTGGAGCAGCATGGAAAACACAGGAAATGACTCATCGTATTATGATTGAAATGTACAACGAAACCGACAGCGGATTATGTGGTAATGAGGATTGCGGGCAAATGTCGGCCTGGTATGTGATGAGTGCAATGGGGCTTTATCCTGTTTGTCCGGGTTCAGAAGATTACATTATTGGCTCACCTATATTTAAAAAGATTACTATCCATCTTGAAAATGGTAAAAATTTTATTATCAATGCAAAAGGAGTATCCAAACAGAATTTTTATATCCAATCGGCACAATTAAATGGAAAAAAATACAGTAAATCTTTCCTGAATTATACGAATTTAATTAATGGAGGAAATATCGGGTTTGTCATGGATTCAAGACCTAATAAAGACTGGGGAAAAGGTGAAGGGAACGAACCTTTATCAGGCATTGATAATCAATCATTTGTGATGTCTCCGACTATAAAATTCGTTTCTAAGGTTTTTCATGATTCTTTGACAATAGAATTCGACAAAATGCCTAAGGGTTATGAAATTTACTATTTTATTCATAATAGTTCAGTCGAGAAAGTGTCGGATATCAACCAATTTTATCTTCCATTTGAAGCAGTAAAAATTACTTTAAAAATTTTACCACAGGTTTATTCGAAACCTTTTACAATTAAGGGGACTAGTTTTATTGAGTTTTTTGCAACAAATAATACTAAAATATCACGTTTATCTTCAGCAGAATATTATAAGATTCCAAATGGGAGAAGTGTACAATATATAGATTGTCAATATAATAATCAATATTCTGCAGGTGGACATGATGGATTGATTGATGGTATCAGAGGTGAGAAAAACTGGCGACTTGGGGGCTGGCAGGGTTTTCAAAGTCAGAATTTTAAAGTCGTTGTAGATTTAGGTAAAGTACATAAGCTCAGTATGATAGGTGCAGGATTTCTTCAGGATACCAAATCGTGGATATTAATGCCCAAAGAAGTTAATTATGAGATTTCTGAAGATGGTAAGAAATATTTTTCAGTAGGAAAGCTTGTCAATGATATTCCTGACAAAGAAATGGAAATCAAAATTAAGGATTTTATTATTTTTTGTTATGGTAAAAGTGCCCGATTTGTTAAAATTACTGCAATAAATTATGGCAAACTACCCAAATGGCACCAGGGATACCCTTATGATGGAGATGCATTTATCTTTGTTGATGAAATATTTATAAACAGATGATAAAAATTGGGGAATACAATCGTTTAAAATTTGTCCGTACAACATCTGTCGGACTTTTTTTATCTGATGAAGAAAATAATGATGTTTTATTACCAAAAAAATATATTCCTGAAAATGTTAAAGAAGGAGATTATTTAGAGGTATTTGTTTACAAGGACAGCGAGGATCGGCCTGTTGCAACCACTTTAAACCCCAAAATTCAACTCAATAAATTTGCCTTTTTGAAAGCTGTTCAGGTAAATCAGGTAGGTGCTTTTATGGATTGGGGCTTAGAAAAACATCTTTTTGTGCCTTTTCGAGAGCAATCTTTAAAAATGGAGACTGGAAAAAATTATATCGTTTACATGTACCTGGATGAAAAAACCCAGCGTCTTGTTGCTTCTTCGATGGTGAATAAGTTTCTGTCAAATGCAAGTTTATCGGTAAAAGAAAAAGAAGAAGTTGAAGTGATGATATGGAAAAGAAGTGATTTGGGGACTAATGTTATTGTAAATCATCGCCATCGGGGGCTGATATACGATAATGTCATGTTCAATAAAGTAAAACCCGGAGAGGTGTTTAAAGGTTACATTCAGAAAATCAGGAATGATAATAATTTAGATATTCAACTTCAACTTCCTGGTTATCAAAATATTGAACCTAATGCTGAAAAAATTCTACAATTACTGAAAATAAATGATGGATTTTTATCATTAACAGATAAAACAGACCCGGAAATAATATATAAAAGACTGGAAATGAGTAAAAAGACTTTTAAAAAAGCTTGTGGCTTGCTATATAAAAAAAATAAAATTAAAATCAATGAAGCGGGTATATATCTGGTTAAATAATTCGATTTTTGTACAAGAAAATAGCATCATACTTTTTGAATAATTAAAGATAACTGTATTGAGCAAACTTTTTCGTTTAAAAAACATTAACGAAGTAATTCCTGAACATAAACGATTAAAACAAGGAAGTTTAAACACAATTGACCTGACTGCATTAGGCATTGCTGCAATAATAGGAGGGGGTATTTTCAGTGCAATAGGCGAAGTAGCTTCAAAGGGAGGACCCGCAGTAAGTTTACTTTTCGTGTTGACAGCTATTGCCTGTGCCTTTTCAGGATTATGTTATGCAGTGTTTGCATCTAGGATACCTGTCAGTGGAAGTGCATATACCTATGCCTATACAAGTTTTGGGGAGTTGTTTGCCTGGATTATTGGCTGGGATCTTATTCTTGAATATGCCATTGGAAATATTGCTGTTGCTATTTCCTGGTCTGATTATTTTACATCTTTGGTGAATGGCTCAATTTTCAATATACCTGTATTTTTGAGTACAGACTATTGGACTGCAGCCCATAGTGATGGTGGTGAAGCATTGATGGCCTGGCAAACAGCACCTGAGATTTTTGGCATACGATTGATTGTGGATTTGCCTGCTTTTATTATTGTTTTAATAATCAGCTCATTGGTGTTTATCGGCATTAAAGAATCAAAAACTGCAGGCAACCTGATGGTGCTTTTTAAACTAATTGTTTTGCTTGTTGTAATTGGTGTTGGTGCTTATTATATCCACCCTGAAAACTGGAAACCTTTTGCTCCACATGGACTCGGTGGTGTTTTAAAAGGCGTTGGTGGGGTGTTTTTTGCTTATATAGGTTTCGATGCTATTACTACCACTGCCGAAGAATGTAAAAATCCTAAAAGAGATTTACCCAGAGCTATGTTAGCATCATTAGGTATTACTACTATATTATACGTAGCTATTGCATTAGTCTTAACAGGCATTGTTAATTATAGTTTTTTAGAGGGAGGAGATCCATTGGCAAAAGCATTCAGGCTGATAGATAAAGAATATTTATCTGTTTTTATTGCTTTAGGAGCCATTATTGCCATGGCAAGTGTATTATTGGTTTTTCAGGTCGGACAACCCAGAATCTGGATGTCGATGAGTCGTGATGGCCTTTTACCTCAAAAATTTTCTGTTATTCATAAAAAATTTAAAACCCCTTCTTTTGCAACAGTGGTAACCGGACTTTTTGTTGCAGTACCTTCTTTATTTTTAAATATCAGGGAAGTAACAGATCTTACCAGTATAGGTACTTTATTCGCATTTATTCTTGTATGCGGAGGAGTATTAATATTGGATGAAAAAGGATTATTGAAAAAAGAATTAAACCCTAACGCTTTTCATTTACCAAATTTAAACAGCAGAATAGTATTACCAATCGTCTGGTTATGCATTGTTTCATTTGCTTACTTGTATAATCGAGATAATATTATCAATTTCTTTAAATTATCACAGAGTGCTGAAACGTCAATTACCCATCAATTATTATCAAAAGTACTTAATTCCGGATTTATATTATTATCACTTTTTGTTTCAATTTTAGCAATTATTAAAAAATACACTGTGATTCCTGTACTGGGTTTAATTATAAACTTTTTTTTAATGACAGAATTAACGCCTGATACATGGATCAGATTTATTATCTGGCTAATTATCGGATTGATCATTTACTTTTCGTATGGGATCAGGCACAGTAAATTAAACAATTTGACCAAAAATGAATAAAAATAATAATGATATAAAACCAATAGCTATACCGGGCATTCATCAGGCTTTTATCAAATTTTTACTAAAGAGCCTGGCAAAAAAATCTCATGTACTGGATGCAGGGGCAGGACATGGTGCATTGTCAAAAACCTTAGTTGAGTTAGGTTATCAGGTAACAGCATGCGACTATAACGATGAAATATTTTATTATAATGAAGTTGACTTTTATAAAGCCGACCTTACAAAGAAATTACCTTTCAGTGATGAAAACTTTGATGCTGTTATTGCAGTCGAAGTAATGGAACACATTTTTGATCATGAAAATTTCTTTTCTGAAGCTTACAGAATATTGAAAAAAAATGGAAAATTGTTGATTTCTACGCCAAATATTTTAAGTTTAAAGTCCCGATTGAGGTTTTTCTTTTCAGGTTATTTTTATAGTTTTGCTAAAATTGATTATAACAGGGACAATGGGCTACAACATATTGCTGCACTGACTTTCGACCAATTTGTTTTTCTTGCCCATAAATTTGGTTTTTTTTTAAATGGTTTTGCTTTTGATAAAAAACAGCCTACTTCAAAGTTATTCCTCTTTTTGTATCCGTTTCTTTTATTATATGGAAAAATAAAAAAAACAGGAAACTATCACAATAGTTTAAAACTTCTAACAGGAAGAGTAGTATTTATGGAGTTTAATAAGAAGTAATACTTCATTAAATCATTTTTTTATTAGCAATTTCTGCAAATCAGAAAAAGTACCATTAAAAATGTTGAGGTCAACATTTTCATTAAGTCCTTTTAATTGGCCTTTATCAGTAAACTGCCATAATATATAGTTTTTTATAAAAGGGCCTTTCTGGTTATTGTAGTTGGCAATCCATAAATGATATTTATTGAAATCTGAATTGTTGAGGTAACTTAAAAAGAATTTTTCTCCTGTATAAATAATAGGTTTAACACCATAATATTCTTCAATTTTATTTAACCATCGTAATAATCCGGTTTTAAGCGATTTTTCAGTCTGTATTACTGAAAGTTCTTCAATATCAAGAACAGGTGGCAAATCTCCTTTATGTAGTTTTACATTATTTATAAAATTAGTTGCCTGCTTAATAGAATTTTCATTTGGCCGATAATAATGGTAAGCACCACGAATTAATTTTTTTTCAGATGCCATTTCCCAGTTGTAATCAAAATATTTGTCTTTTTTATTGATGCCTGCAGTGGCACGTATCACTACAAATTTTATTTTGAAATTATTATAAATAGTGTCAATCTGTTTCCAATTAATTTTTCCCTGATAATGCGACAAATCTATCCCTATTGGATTATTCCTGTAATTATTGAGCACCTTAATAATTCTATTTTTTTCCGAACCTATTGTTTTTTCCCTCTTTGAATCGTATTGTTTCAGATAATGGTAAAATTCTTTGAACAAAGCACGCTTTATATCATACCTGAAAAAATATAGAACACTTGATAATAAGAAAAAAATTGCTAAAATAATCAAAAATCTTTTCACCAATACAAGAAATTATTTTGTTTAAACTATTTGTAAAAAATAGTAATTGGCAAAAATAACCAGAGGATGTTATTAATTGTATAAGATTTATAAACAAAAAAAGGCAGCAAAGAAATTCTTTACTGCCTTCCTAATCCAGGTAACTGAGTGTTAATTAATTATAACGGGTTTTGTTACTTTTAGCACATCTTTAAAAGCTTGCTCAAGTGTGTTTTTTGGTAGTGCTCCCATTGCCATTTGTGGCTGACCTTCCAAAGGTACAAATAACAACGAAGGAATGCTACGAATACCAAATACACCAGATAGTTCTGACTCTCTCTCAGTATCTACTTTATAGATATCTATAACACCATCATATTCTTTACTCAACTGCTCCAGAACAGGTGCAATGGCTTTGCATGGTCCACACCAATCAGCATAAAAATCAATCAATGCTGGTCTTTTTCCAATGAATTTCCATTCTGTATTTTTCTCAAAGTCAAATACTTTTTCAATAAAACTTTTTTTTGTTAAATGCTCCATTTTATTTATTTTGCTTTATAATGTTAATTTATGCTTTGTTTTACCAATTTAGTACCATAAAAAACCATGACACTGTGTCTATTTTAACCTGACTTTATGTTATTTTTTGTACCAAAATTTCAGTCTTATGGTACAATTTTTTCACAATTATCAGGTTATTTAATACATTTGGTGAATCATACATTGCATATTTAAAGCTTTTTCATGTCGGTTTTTCAGCACATTGGTAAAAAAATTATTTTTATTATTATTTCTGCAATCATGTCAACGTATGGTTTATCGCAAGGTATTCAAACCGACTATGGGAAATCTAAAGTACAATATGGAAAATTTAATTGGTACTTTTACAAAACAACAGCATTTGAAATATACTACTATAGTGGAGGTAAAAATCTTGCTCAATATGTTTTAACTTATGGTAAAACATGCCTTCAGGAAGTCGAAAAATTACTTGATTTTAAAGCTTCAAATAGAATAACCATTATCATTTATAATACATATACTGACTTTAAACAATCGAATCTTACGCTGGTTGATGAAAAAAGTAATTCAGGAGGATTGACTCCTATTGCTGACAATATTGCCTTTGTATATTTTGATGGAAACCATGAAAATTTCTACAGAAGAATCAAAGAGTCAATAGCAGAGGTATTGTTAAATGAACTAATTTATGGCTCAACGATTCAGGAAAGAATACAAAACATGACATTAATTAGCCTTCCTGATTGGTTTTATAAAGGCTTGATTTCCTTTATTGGAGGTAAATTGACTATTTCAGAACATGAATATTTTGAAAGTGGTATTGAAAGCGAACGTTTTATTCGATTTGGCCGGTTGAAACCTGAAGAAAAAATACTGATTGGCCATTATTTCTGGGAATATATATTTACAGCTTATGGTAAAAATGCGATTGGTAATATCCTTTACCTTACACATATAAATAAAAACGTAGAAAGTGGTTTTGATTTTGTCATTGGAAAAACCATTAATTTCATTTATAGTGAATGGTATCGATTTTACAGATATCAGGTGCTTTCAAGAGAACCTGGCAAATTTGAAGAGATTACCAATATTCTTGAATTGAAAAAATTTTCTGTTAAAGGTGAGATTGTGCAAATCAAACTATCTCCTGATGGTGAAAATATTGCTTATTCATTGGTTTATAATGGAAAAAGTTCTGTCTGGATTTACAATATTAATACACAGAAAAGAAAATGTATTTTTAAATACGGCTATAAAGTATTTGACAACGATTTTGATAGAACTTACCCTCTGCTTGACTGGCATCCGCTTAAAAATATATTGACTATTGTTTATTCAAAAAAATCAAGACCATTTTTGATAGATTATGACCTTGAAAAAAATAAATTATCAGATGATATTTCTTTGGAACAGTTAAACAAAATACTTGATATAAATTATAATTCAAAAGGCTCATCCATTGTTATTTCTGGCATCAAAGATGGAAATAGCGATATTTTTATATATGAAATCAGGTCATTTCGTCTTTTCTCAGTTACGAATGATATTTATGATGATCTGAACCCTGTTTTTGTAAATAATGATAAAGGTATTGTTTTTTCATCAAACAGGAATTCAAATATCTTAGAAAGACGTTTGACTGATCCTGAGACTGAATTTCAGGAAAACTTTGACCTGTATTATTACAATGCTGCTGCAAAAAGCAAGGAACTTATAAAAGTTAGTTATACTGCTGATTTTGATGAGTTAAATGCAGATGCTTACGATTCAAATAGTTTTAGTTATCTTACCAATGAGAATGGAATAATTAACAGAAACGCAACCTTTATTGATAGTGTATTCAATTGTTATATGATTTTTGTTGGATATACAGACACTGCTAAATATAAAACTGATACTTTCAGATTCTATAATCAGGACCTTAATGCTGTTAAACTTGATGAAAAATACCTCAAAGATAGCCTGATAGACTTTATTGACACAATGGCTGTGTATCACGATACAGCCTATCATTTTGTTATGACAAACTATATGAGGAACATCAGGTATTACGACATTTCAGTCAGGACAAACAACATTATGGAGGTGTTTAAGGAACAAAATAAATACATCATATCACTAAATCCTGTACCAGTCAATCTTAGGAAAGATAAAATTAAACGTCAGGAAGCAATAAAAATCCCTGAACTATATAAAAATTTCAGAAAAGATGATGATGTTTATGAAAATATTGATAAAGCTGATGTAGTAGAAGTAGATGAAGAAAAAATTACAGAACACACAGAGCAGAAGGATAGCTTTCGTTATCATTTCATCAACGAGTTTGAAGTAAAAATTGCAGACACCAATCATCCCTATAGCTTGATGATCGCTCCTTCAGATATTATTCACGTGGACAAGGAATCAGATTCTGTTGTCAAACCCAGGCCAACAAGGTTTGGATCATCAAGTTCATACTTTTTATCATTTACCCCCGATTACCTTGTCAGCCAGTTTGATAATGGCTTTTTAAATTCACCCTATTTAGTATATGACAAAACAGCAACACCTGTTGCAATAAATCGTGGTGCCAATGCATTTATTATGTATGGTGTAAACGACCTGTTTAAAGATTATCGGATTTCAGGTGGATTCAGGCTGAAAGGCAACCTGAGTGGTGCAGAATACCTTTTTGCATTTGAAAATTTAAAGACAAGAATTGACAAAAAGTTTATTTTTTACCGTAAAGGAGAAACCAGTGATGGATTATATGTCCGAAACCGTCAGCTTACTCATGAAGTGCGTGTTCAAATGCGTTATCCCTTTAAAGAAGTATCAAATCTCAGGCTTGACATATTTGTTCGTCAGGATAAAAAAATTACGCTTTCGTCTGAACAAAACAGTCTTGAAGAGCCCAATGTTGTAACCTCATTTACCGGGTTGAAGCTTGAATATGTATTCGATAATACCCGTTTATTAGCCGACAACATCAGAATAGGTACACGTTATAAAATTTATACTGAAAATTTCAGAAACTTCAATCATTTGAGTAATGCTTTTTCAGTAGTTGGTATTGATTTCAGAAACTACACTCGTGTCAGTAAAGAGTTGATTTGGGCCAATCGTATTGTTTTTGCCTCTTCGTATGGACAGTCGAAAGTAGTATATCTCATTGGTGGCATCGACAATTGGCTATTGCCAAAGTACAATGAAAATATTATGATTGACCCTGAAATAAATTATGTTTATAAAGCATTGGGTGTGCAATTGCGTGGATTTACCCAAAACATTCGTAATGGTAATTCGTATGCCTTGTTTAATAGTGAAATCAGGTTTCCTCTCTTTAAGTATTTTTCTGTATTCCCTATGAAATCAGCTTTTTTTGAATCTTTTCAGCTGGTGGCATTTACCGACATCGGTACAGCGTGGACAGGTCCAAGTCCCTATTCCGAAGCCAATACCCTCAACAAACGTATTATCAACAACAATCCATTAAAAATCACAGTTACCACTGTTGGCGAACCTGTGGTAGGTGGTTTTGGTTTAGGAGCACGTGCTATATTGTTCGGGTATTATGTTAAAGTTGATCATGCATGGGGAATGGAAGGCGGCAAAATATTTCAGCACATTACATACATTTCACTCGGAGTAGACTTTTAATTCTTCACACCTTTCAAAAACTCACTTATTTCTTTATACTCACTTATCTGACTTTTTTTGCACTTTACTGTATTAGTCGAAAATCATACAGAAGTACAACAATATTCCTTAAAAGGTTCTGAAATCAGTTTTATTAGATAAACTTGCATTTTAATTTCAATATTAACTATTTTTGAATAAAATTTAATTTCATGAACAAATAATCAATAATTTATGTTAAACACAAAATTTGCCCCTGCTGAAAGAAAAACTGATGAGGAAATACAGGTAGAATATCAGTTAATAAATTCTCAGAAATTGTTTAACGAAATATATGGCCTGATGACAGGCATCAGTGCATTATTGGACGAAAACAGGCAAATAGTATATTCAAACGATGAATTTTTAAAATTGCTTGGAGTAAATTCAATAGAACCAGTATTGGGCAAACGCCCCGGTGAAATAGTATCATGCATACATTCAAATGAGCAACCTTATGGATGTGGTACAGCCGAAGCTTGCAGTTACTGTGGTGCAGTAAGTGCTATTTTAGAAAGTCAGAAAACAGGAAAAATGGTACACAGGGAAACCCGTATTTCTTCTGTGATTAATGAAAAATTAATGAGTTGGGATTTTAATGTTTCATGCGTTCCCATCAAGATAGCAAATAAAATTTTTTACATCCTTACATTACAAGATATCAGCGATGAAAAAAGAAGAACTGCCCTGGAACGTATATTTTTTCATGATTTGCTCAACAGTGTTGGCGGACTAAACGGCTTGTTAAAAATATTAAAAGATGGAAGTGCACCTGAAGAACAAAATGATATTATAAATATCTCAGAAGAAACATCAGCAAATATACTTGAAGAAATTATCCTTCATCGGCAAATCTATGATGCTGAAAAAGGTGATTTACTATTAAAAATTGAATCAGTATGTTCCAATGAAATTTTAACTTCTTCTGTTGATAGAATAAAAGCTCATGAAGTTGGAAAAAACAGAAATATTTTAATTGATGAAAGCACTGTAAGAGTAGATTTTGAAACCGACAGAGTTTTATTTATCCGTGTTTTAATAAATTTATTAAAAAATGCTTTAGAAGCAACACCTATTAATGGAAATGTATATATTGGTGCAAAACTTATTGATAATAATATTCAATTTTGGGTAAAAAATATAGGGGTTATTCCTGATCATATTCAATCACAATTATTTCAACGCTCGTTTAGCACGAAAGGAAATAACCGAGGGATAGGCACCTATAGCATCAAATTGCTCGTTGAAAATTATTTAGGAGGAAAAGTAAGTTTTATAAGCAACCAGATCGATCAAACAGTTTTTATGATTTCTTTACCAAAGATTTTTAAATCTGTTTGAGCCAATTCAAACAAACTCAAGTGCTTTACCTGGCATAAAAGCCGATACATCACCACCGTTACGGTAAATTTCTCTTACTATTGTTGAACTGATAGGAAGATACTCAGGTTTTGAATCAAAAAAAACAGTTTCTACATCAGGATTGATAGTGCGGTTCATATCTGCCAGTGAACGCTCGAACTCAAAATCACTTACATTGCGAATACCACGTACTATATAGCGAATATCCATGCTCTGACACAAGTCAACAGTAAGCACATCATAACTGATGACCTCAATTTTCCTGTTCTCTTCAAAAACTGCACGTATCATGTCAAGGCATTTTTCAACACTGAAAAACCTTGGTTTTGTGGAATTACTACCAATAGCTACTACTATTTTATCAAACAACTCCGATGCACGTTGTATAATATCGTAATGACCTAATGTAATAGGGTCAAATGATCCGGGAAACAAGGCTACTTTTTCCATGATTTATTTATTTATGGTGGCACTTATTGCTATGTTTTGAGCAAGTTTTTGTGCCAGGTTTTTAAATTCATCCTTAAGAATATTTCCTGATTGACTATATATTGCTGGTGTGCCGGTGTCGCCTTCCTGTGCTACGCCCATCACCAATGGAATCTGTGCAAGTAATGGTACATTGTATTTTTTTGATAGTATTTCACCACCTCCTTTACCAAAAATATAATATTTGTTATCGGGTAATTCTTTTGGAATAAAATAACTCATATTTTCAACGATTCCAATTACAGGAATCTCAATTTTATCCATCCTGAACATTTCAATGGTTTTGATGGTATCAGTCAGGGAAACCCGCTGAGGTGTGGTCACTATTAATGCTCCTGTTAGTGGCATATTCTGGCATAAGGTAATATGAATATCTCCTGTGCCTGGAGGTAAGTCAACTATTAAATAATCTATTTCTTCCCATAAAGTTTCAAGAATCAACTGGCTTAAGCCATTGCTGAGCATAGGGCCACGCCAAACTACAGGTTTATCCATTGGTATCAGCATCCCAATTGACATTACTTTAATACCACGAACTTCAACAGGTACAATAAAGTTTTTAGCATCAATGACTTTTATATCAGGATGTTCATCTTCTATTCCTAGCATTACGGGTATCGATGGACCATTCATATCGGCATCCAACAGACCAACTTTAGCTCCAAATTCAGCTAACGAAAGTGCCAGATTTACTGCTACTGTTGATTTTCCTACTCCTCCTTTTCCGCTGGCCACTGCTATCATGTTTTTAACATTAACAAGCTTGTCAGCATTCTGACGTTTGGCATGAACTATCTGAGAATCAAAATTTATTGTTACTACCATGTTCTTATCAACATCTTCATGAATAACCTTCGTACATTGCTCTTTAAATACATTTTTTAACGGACAGGCTGGAGTAGTGAGAATAATGGTAAATGAAACTTTATTGCCATCAATTTCTAAATCAGAGATCATATTTAGTCTCACAAGGTTGTCTTTCAAATCTGGGTCTTGTACCTTACTAAGTGCTTTTAAAATCTTATCTTTCATTGTTTGTGAATAATTATTTACATTTTGCAAAGTTAGCTTTTTATCTATGTTCTTGATAATAAACTCGTTTTAAAATTTCGTTTCCTGTTTCTTGTAAAATTTATCAACAGAGCTTTTTCAAATCATTTTTAGCAATAATTTCGCAGCTCAAATATTGACATAATTTTTTATGGACAAGCGTTTTTTAGTTTTCGGATGCGACCATGCTGGTTATGAACTCAAAGAATATCTGAAAGCATGGCTTCTGGACCTCGGTTACAATATAAAAGACTTTGGCACTTTTTCCTCTGAATCTGTCGATTACCCTGATTATATTCATCCTGTGGCAAAAAGTATTGCTGATGGTGCTGCCGACCTTGCTATAATTATTTGTGGAACAGGAAACGGTGCCGCTATGACAGCCAATAAATACGCAAATGTCAGAGCAGCACTTTGCTGGAATAAAGAATTAGGCATGCTGGCACGTCA
>Ga0172368_10003321_pt1 | contig 19665 bp, 16 predicted proteins | sample Lak11m_FD_114540 | JGI IMG/M metagenome (GOLD analysis project Ga0172368, IMG submission 114540) | Freshwater microbial communities from Kabuno Bay, South-Kivu, Congo - kab_022012_11m | ecosystem: Environmental > Aquatic > Freshwater > Lake | place: Democratic Republic of the Congo: South-Kivu...
TACATTTGACTTAACAATTTTCAAACCATTACCGGAAGTTGATCTTGGCGCGCTTTCTATGGCAAATGATTTGTCCGGCGCTCCGAAAGTTTTCCAGATCAGTATCCTTCCGGCCGGGATTGATGTTTACCTCGAAGGTGAAATCCGATGGACGGACATTGGAAAAACCTCATCGCAATTACTGTTTGATTTCAAGACAAAGATTTTCAAATCAACCACTTTTTTCAATACTGATTTAGGAAGCACTGAAATTAGAATTGCGAGAACCAATTCTAATAACAACGTAATAAATGATATTGTAAAAAGAGGAAAACCGGTTGGAAAATTTGAAATCAATCTTACGCTCCGTAATCCTGCTGGTGTAGCTATTAAAACCGCAAGCGATTTTGTTGAATTCATTAATCCCACCCAATCATTTACTATTCTCACTCCAACGTCAAATTCGGAATTACAGCAAGGTAATATTATTGTATCATGGATTCAAGTTCCGGGTGCAGATCATTATAAAATTAGAGTAAACAACCGCAAAAGCAGTTCGCAATCATTTGAAGAAGCATTGAGCGCCGGAAATCCTTATATTGATTTTGAACAAAGACCGAGCGGCGCTATCCCGCTTCCTACTTCTTATAGATTGAGTGATATTCCAAACAAACGCCCAATTGAAGAAGGACAAGAATACGTAATCCAGGTTTCTGCCGTTCTTGTATTGCCGAGCGGTAACAAAGAATTACCGAGCGACATTGTTAATTTTAGCATTGCCGGCTCGAATGACGCCCGCGATAACGCAATTAAAAATCAAATCATGTCGATTGCTCAAAGTCTTCCCGGCGGATTAGGCGCTACCTTGATCAACTTGTTTGCGAATGAAAATTTAAGGATCAAGCGACTTGTTGATGAAAAAGGAAATCCTATTTCGGAAGATCAATTGAAAAATCTACTCATTTATTTGAATGCAAATCCTGATAAAGTTATCAGCGCTCTTTTCATTTCAAAGTAACAATAGAGGAATTGAAAAATGAAAAAATTAAATTTTCTATTACTTGCAGTACTGTTGGTAACATTTGCTTCTGCAACTTTTGGAGGCGAAAATCCTCCCGCCGAATCACCTATTGCTATCGTTATGAAGTCCGTACAGGAAGTAACTTTTAAGAAAACCGACGGCGGATGGACAAAGGTAAAAATCGGGCAGCCTCTTTATACCGGAGACGAAATAAGAACAGGAAGTAAATCGCTGGCGCTGGTTAAATTCACGGATAATTCTATTTTAAGAGTACGTGAAAATTGCACCATAAAAATTTACGCCGATAAAAATAATAAGCAGATATCAAAAAATACTTATATCGGAAGCGGCGATGTAAACTTCAAAGTAACTAAACAAGAAAACGAAGAATTCCAATTTACGACACCCACCATGGTGGCTTCTATCCGCGGTACGGAAGGCGTAATCGGTGTTGATGAAAACGGAAGTTATTTAGCTCTTGAAAAAGGATTGGTTGAGTTTGCGGCAATTTTAGGCGAAAAGTTAAAAGGAAGCGTTACTCCCGGATATTTTGTGAGAGTCGATAACACGGGTCAAGTAGAGCAAGGACTTATTTCCGAAACATTGAAGAAAAAACTTGAAGATTCGAAAAAGACAGATACGAAGAAAATAATTATCCAAACAAATCAAGGTGACTTGATTATAGAATATCTCGAAGAATAATTTTTATTAACTCTGCCTGTAACCGGGCAGAGTTTTTTATTTTATCTACATTCCACTAACAAAAATTGGAGATTGCTCCATGGTTAAAAAAGCTACTTTACTGTTTGTTGTTTTCCTTTTAGGGTTCTTGGCTAACACCGCTGCGCAAGTGAGCAATGTGGTTTCTGAAATGAAAGTTGGAACCGCGAAAGAGAATGAAGCCCTTACAATTGAAGCAAGATTTCAGCAGTCTTCTTCCGTTTCAAAAGCCACAATCTTCTACCGGTCTTTTGGGCAAAATGAATTCACCTTATCAGAAATGAACTTGCAAGGTGGTTCTGCATTTTACACCATTCCTGCATCGGAAGTAACTCCACCATACATTGAATATTATTTACTCCTTACCTTAACTTCAGGATTGGAAGAAACGTATCCGCTTGATTTTGCTACAAGCAAAAATCCGGTTCAAGTAACTGTGCAAGCTGTTTCCGGGAAGGATAAGGAAGTGATTGTAATGAGTCCGGAGAAAAACACCAATATCCTGGCGGAAGAATTTTTTATTTCCATTTCTCTGCTCAGAGCTTCGGACGCTGTTAATAAAAGCGCAACAAAAATTTATTTAGATGATAAAGACATTACCGGTATGGCTTTGTTTGCGGATGACATCATCATTTTTTCTCCTGAAAATTTTCAAATTCAATTAAAAGATGGGCTTCATAATTTGAATATTGAATTGTATGATACCACAAATACTCTTTATCATTCGGTGTCGTCTCAATTCGTAGTTGTTAATCCGAGCTACGCTCTGCTTGGCCAATCGGCAATAAAATATAATGCGGATGTGAGAGCAGAATCGCGCAACGAAAATATTCAAACCGTTGGGACCTGGTACAATAACCTCAACGTAAATGTTCAAGCGGATTACAAAGGAATTAATCTCGTTGGAAATGTGTACGCAACTTCGGAAGAAAAAAAATATCTCCAGCCGAATAACCGGTACATGTTAAGTTTAACATCGGATTACGGCGGCGTAGTGGTTGGCGATCATTTTCCCAAATATCCTTCACTTGTTTTAAACGGTAAGAGAGTTCGCGGATTTACCGGTGAAGTAAAACTTGGATTCTTTAACATACAGACTTCACTTGGAGAAATTAACAGAAATGTCGAAGGAACATTTATTCAATACAAAGATACTCTCGGGTCTAATATTATTTCAGTTAACCCCGCAACACACGGTGGAAATAAATACGCCGAAGTTGAAACCGGTACTTTTAAAAGAAGTATTCTTGCAATTCGCCCTTCGTTCGGTAGCGGAGAAAATTTCCAATTCGGTTTAACTTTCTTGCACGCTAAAGATGATCCGGGTTCAATTGAATATGGAATTTCTCCTCAAGAAAATTTAGTCCTCGGCACTGATTTTATGTTAGGATTTGATAATCATAATATTTTATTTACATCCCAGGCAGCGTTTAGTGTTCTGAATAAAGATATCTCCGGTGGAGCTATGTCCGATGCGCAAATTGATTCCGTCTTCGGTCCAAACGGATTAATCAATCTTGATCCTGCCAAAGTAAAACAACTGCGGGATGCGTTGGATGGTATTTTTACCGTAAACCAAAATATTACACCAATCAATCCTCAAGAATTACCGACTTTAGCCGCGGAAACGGCAATATCCGTAAACTACTTTAACAATTACTTAAAAGGTTCATATATCTACCGCGGTGAACAATACCTTTCATTCGGACAATCGTTTACCAGAACCGACGTTGCCGGAATAAATGTTCTGGATAGAGTAAGACTTTTTGAAAATAAATTTTTCATCTCGCTTGGATTTGAAAATTTACACGACAACCTGCAAAACACAAAAATAGCGACCACTAATTACCGCACCTTGAATACTTCGCTTTCGTTTTATCCGCGGACAAATTTGCCAAGCGTAATTGTCGGATACACGCGTCTTGATAACAGCAACGGATTGAGCGCAGACAGTATGGCGTATCAACCTGATCCGGTTAGCGGAATAAGACCGATGACATATTTTTCCGCTATTAAAGATTTTACCAACAGATTTTCTGCGCAGCTTTCTTATAATTTCGAATGGTATTATCGTCATTCTGCATCCTTAAGTTTTGTAACTTCGTCGCGGCAGGATGATTCGCACGCAAATTATGACATAGACAATTCGTCTTTTACTATTTCAAGTGGAACCCGCTGGTTCGAAAATTTAAGTTCAAACTTTAACGTAAGTTTGAATAATTCAAAAGTTGATACGACCAGCTTCAGTTATGTCTCGTTGTCGCTCGGCGCAAATTATTCAATGATGGAGAATAAGCTTCTTTTTTCAGGCGCTATTAATCCGAGCTTTGGAGATTACAAACGAACTTCAATTGATGCAAGCGCTCTCTATTATATTATGTCTAACTTAACCGTACAATTCCAGTTAAGATTTTTGAATTACGATTACACTTCATCAAAATTGGATCAGCTAACACAGCAGTACTATACGGCAAAACTAAAAGCGAATGATATTATTATGGGATTGACGACCCAGCTTTATCTCCAATAAAGTTAGATGGAAAAAACTAAAAGCATTCCCGGTTGGTTAATAAAAATTTCGATAAGCCTCGGGATTGCTTTTTTTATTATTCTTTTTACACACGAATCATTCATTCCACTTCAACCGCTGAAAGAACTTGAGCAGAAACAAATAGACGAACGCTTTCTTCACCGGGGCGTAAAAAATATTCAAGATTCTGCAACCGTTATCATCCTCGATCTCAACAATCAAACTTTGGAAGGGCTGCCCGAAGGCTTCAATAAATGGCCTTTTCCACGGTCGTACTTTGCAAAAGTTATCCGCAACCTTAAAGAAGCCGGCGTAAAAGCGGTCGGAATAGACGTGGTAATGTCTTCCGAAGACAGGTATTCTCCTAAAAATGATTCGATTCTTTTCGAAACAATTCGCGAGCTCAAAAATGTTGTTGTAGCGGGAAAAATTCAAAACACCATAGGCGTTGAAGTAAAAAAAGAATTTGAAAATTTTGAAAATATTTTTTACGCAGCAGATAGTTCGCTTGGTTTAGTAAACGTTGTCGGCGATAACGACGGCGTGAACAGGCGGTATATTCCCAAGATGAAAATGGTGTCGATTGAAAATATGATCCCGACGTTTGGATTTGCCGTTTTAAACAAATACTTCGGACTGCCGAAGGATTATGTTGTTGAAGCTACAAAAGATCATTTTCTTTTACAAGATGCGCGATCAATTCCGAAATTCGACAATGTGGGAATGCTCATCAATTATTATGGTCCCGACCATACTTTTCAACACTTAAATTTTCTTGATGTTCTGGACGATAAAGAATTTAAGACAAGAGATGAGATTGAACTTGAAACCGATATCAACTCGTGGGACGATACCACGTATAACGAGCTACGCCATGGTCCAAGCGGACTAAAGTACAGCGGCATCTTCAAAAATAAAATCGTTCTTATCGGTTCAACCGAACCGGAAGACAAAGACATCCTCCCTATTTCTTTTGCAAAAGGAGAAAAGAAAGGTGATAATCTTATTTACGGAGTTGAGCTGCACGCCAACGCAGTTCAGAATGTTATCTGGAAAGATTTTATTTCCAAAGAAACCACCGCGCAAGAAATTTTGGCAATTCTTTTTCTTACACTGTTCAGTTTTTTCTTCTCTTCATATTTAAAGCAGCAGAAAACGCGTTTTGGAATTTTCCTGGAAATTGGAAATCTCCTTGTGGTTTTTCTCGTCCTTTATTTACTCCGTCTTTTCTCGTTCTACTGTTTTGAGAAACTCTCCTACAATATTAACATTATTGCTCCAACGTTGGCGTTAGTTTTCGGTTACTTCGGAAGCACGGCTTATCATTTTATAAATGAACGGAAACAAAAAGCAGTTATCAAAGGAATGTTTAGCCAATATGTAAATTCAACCGTTGTTGATGAACTGATTGCCGACCCCGATAAGATGCGGCTTGGAGGAGAGCGAAAAGTTTTAACAATTTTCTTCAGCGATATTGCAGGCTTTTCGACATTTTCCGAAACAAAAAAGCCTGAAGAATTAGTTGCCTTTTTAAATGAATATCTTTCCGAGATGACGCGAATCGTTTTTGAAAACAAAGGGACGCTCGATAAATATATCGGCGATGCGGTGATGGCGTTTTGGGGCGCGCCGCTTCCGATTGAAGATCACGCGTACCAAACATGCAAGAGCGCGTTGTTTATGCAAAGACGATTGTCTGAATTGCGCGCCAAGTGGCGTTCTGAAGGACAAACGGAAATTCAAGTTCGCATCGGAATTAACACCGGCGAAGTTGTAGTTGGAAATATGGGCGGCAGTGAGCGTTTTGATTATACCGTTATGGGCGATACCGTAAATCTTGCATCGCGGCTTGAAGGCGCAAACAAAGAGTACGGTACGTATGCGATGATTTCCGAAATGACGTATGACGTTATTAAAAATGATTTTATTACGCGCGAACTTGACGCGCTTGTGGTAAAAGGAAAAACCAAACCGGTGCGTGTGTATGAATTGATCGCCTTTAAAGATGAATCGCTCGATCAGGCAACATTGGATTGTCTTTCGCTTTTCAACGAAGGACTAACTTTCTACAAACAATCTCAATTTAAAGAAGCTGCAACAAAATTTGCCGAAGCAAAAAATATCAAATCAAGCGACCATCCTTCCTTTGTTTATCTGAAAAGATGCATGCACTTTATCGAATTCCCTCCTCCGCAAGATTGGGACGGCGTTTTCAGAATGACCACAAAGTAAAATCCTTTTCCCCTTTTCTGCATCAAACATCTAAAACAATTTAAGAGAATTATGATTTCCAAAATTATTGCCGGAATACCGGTGCAGCAGACTTTTACCTACGAAGAATTTGTAAAAAAGATTGAAGCAGAGCAAAGTACTTCATCATCTTTTCTAAGTGATGAAGAAAAAAAATTACGTGAATATGCCAAGCTTAATTTGCAGAGGATGAAACGCGTTGATAAAACGTATGAGGTTTCCGACAAATTAAAACAACAACTTCTCACAATTCAGAAATCGCTGCAGTGGACGGTGATTACCGAAGGATGGTGCGGTGATTCGGCACAGAATCTGCCGGCAATTGCAAAGATTGCAAAAACTAATCCGCTGATAAATCTTCAAATAATTGAACGCGATAAAAATTTGGAAATCATGGATCGCTATCTCACAAATGGAACGAGAAGTATTCCAATTCTTGTCGGTTCCGATTCTTCCGACAAAGAAATATTCAAATGGGGACCGCGCCCAAAAGAGGCACAGCAGCTTGTTACAAAACTTAAAAGTGAGGGAATGGAACACGATGCTTTTGTTGAACAACTCCATCTCTGGTATGCAAAAAATAAAAGCAAATCGCTTGAAGAAGAATTTGTAAATCTTCTGAAGAATATTTAATCGGTTAAAACTATTTCCGGGTCTTTTACTTTTAAAAGAATGAGAAATCCGACAAGAAAGAAAAAAGCAATAGAGCTGATTGCAAAACGCTGGTTTCCGGTTATATAACTTATATACCCAAAAACCAAAGGACCGAGTATCGCAGAACTTTTTCCGAAGAAAGAATAAAATCCAAAAAGTTCAGTCTTCTTTTCATCCGGCGTTAGTTTGGACATGAGCGAGCGGCTTGTTGATTGACTTGAGCCCATAGCCACGCCCGCCAATAGGCCTACCACATAAAACATTTCTTTCTGCTGCGTAAAATAGGCAAGCAGTATCGTCATCAGCCAAATAATTAGACTGATTAAAATTGTTTTCTTCTGCCCGAGGGAATCTGCAACAATTCCTAAAATCACCGAACCGAGAATAGCCGTAGTTTGAACGGTAATAAAAAAGATGAGCAATTCAAGGTTGGTGAAATGGAGCGTTGTGCTTGCGTAATTTCCCGAAAAAAATATTACGGTGTTCACGCCTTCTATATAAAAAAAGTATGATAATAAAAAGAGTGACAAATTTTTATAATTCTTTATATGTTTTAGCGTCCAGAAAACTCGGTTAAAACCAATCTTCAAATATGATTTCGGAACTTCAACAATTTTTCGTGAATCGTGAAGTTTTAAAAACAGCGGCAGCGAAAACAGCATAAAGAAAACTGCGGCAATAAGAAAAGTAATTTTGATTTGCCCGGACTGAATAAACGGAAAAACAATTGCGAGACAAACTAAAGAACCAAGATATCCCATTCCAAATCCGTACCCGCTTACTCTTCCGTAATTTTTTGGCGTTGTTATTTCCGGAAGAAAAGCGTCATAAAAAACCAATCCCGCTTCAAATCCAACATTGGCAATAATAAAAAGAATTAATCCCGAAAGGACGTTCCCCTTTTCAACAAAGGTTAAAAGCGCTGTGGCAATAACGCATTGTAACGTAAAGAAAAGAAGAAATCTTTTTTTGCCGGCGGAATAATCGGCAATTGCTCCAAGCACCGGAGAAATAATTGCTGTTATCAACATGGCAACACTGGTACCAATACTCCAATACAGATCGCCGATAGGTTTTCCCTCGCTTACGGTTTGTTTAAAATAAACCGCATAGAGAAACGTTACAATAATTATTGAATAAGAAGTGTTCGCAAAATCGAATAACGTCCAGACTAAAATCTTTAACTTAGAACTCATTTAGGCTGCTGCTGCTTTGCCGGAGATTCGTCAATTAATCCCCTTCCGGTTTTATTTAGTTTACCGGATTTTTTCAACTCGTGCAGAAAGCCGTCGAGAATTCCGTTGATAAATTTTCCGCTGGAAGCCGTGCTAAACGTTTTCGCAATTTCAATCGCTTCGTTGATGGAAACTTTTGGAGGAATATCGGGAAGATACGCAAGCTCGCACATTCCCATGCGCATAAGAATGCGGTCTAACATCGCCATCCTTTCAATTTCCCAGTTGCTCACGCGTCTTTTAATTTCCTCATCCAGTTCTCCTTGATGCACAATGACGCAGTGAAGGAGTTGCTCGGCAAATTCTCTATCTTCGGGTTGTTCAATATTAATGAGAATTCCGTTTTTGGTGGTTTCAAGATTTTCATTATTCAATTCGTAGGCGTATAAAATCTGCATTACCTTTTCACGCAAAATCCGTCGTATAAATTTTTTCTGTTCCATAGTATTTTCTTTTCTTAAATAGCGAAAAACCAAAAATTAATTAAAGCGATTCCTTCTCTCAGTTTATAATATATTAATCTTTTTGAATTTAAAGTTACTCTTGATCCGCAAAGTTTTATTTTGATATTATAAAATTTACTTATTTCATTTATCCGTTTCAAATGAAATCTATCCGAAATAACAACAATTTCCGACAGTTTCTTTTTCTTCATCAATTCATTTTTAATAAAACGAACCTGCTCGGTAGTTGAAGTGGTTTTCTTTTCCAACCAAACATCTTTTGGGTTTACGGGAAATTTCGTCAAATAATTGAACGCCACTTCAGCTTCCGATAATTCACCCGGCGCGTTGCCGCCGGTAAGTTGTATTTTTTGAATCTTTTTTTTCTCATACAATTCCTGCGCTTTATTTAAGCGCTCCATCAGAATAGTACTCGGCACATTGTTTGACCAAACCGCAGCGCCAAGCACAACGCAAACGGTTCCGTTCGGCTCATTCTTTTCAGTAACCGGATAAGTTCCGAGTGAATAAACAAAACCGAAACAGTACAAAAAAAGAGCGATAATAATGCTGTTCAAAAATGTTCTGAGATAAAGCAGTGAAGCGCTTTTTATTATTATCAGCCGCACATAACTGATCAGTAAAAATTGAAGGAACTGCGCTCCGAAAAAAAAGAACCAGATAAATATTTTCGATACCGCAAAACCCAAAAAGTAATCGTGCGAAATATGAATTTCAAAAGAGAGAAGAAGTCCCGAAACTATAAGAAAAGCTAATTGCACAACGGAAATTTTCAGCGCTGCGTTTTCAACTTTCTGTAATCCGCCTTTTAGTCTGATGGGAAGAATGATAAATTCAACCAACAAAACAATTACAAAAAAAAGATTAAGCAGATTACCGGTATAACCAAGCTTGAATTCCGCAAGCGGTAACGCCTGGTTCCGGTACTTGATAATGTACAAAACCAAAAGATTGAAAAGAGGAAAAAGAAAAAGCGCAATCTCTTTTAATGGAAAAGATGAACTTGATTTTCTTTTTTTTATCGTCATAAAATAAATCTTACTTCGCTCAATTTTGGAAGTGTCACGATGTTAATTTTCCAAACTCATTTTTTGAAACAGAAAAAATCTTTTGATGAAAAAATAGAGCAGCCCGGCAATAAGCGCTCCGGTAACGTCCGCTGTCCAATCGTAAAAGTCACAGAATCTACCCGGTATAAAATATTGGTGCAGTTCATCTACCATGCCGTAAAATGCTACGATACTTAAGGAAGCAATAACCGGAAATCGCTTGATTTTTTTTTGCGTATTTTGAAAATAGATTGAATTGCTCAGAAGAAACGTCAGTAAAAAGTATCCGAGCAAATGTTCAATTTTATCGTTGATGCCGGTCTTCGGAACCCGCTGAGCCGGAAGCGTGGTAGCGATAAAAAGAATTATCCAATAGCAAATCAGCGGAAGATGGACAAGAATAAATTTATTTTTTTCAAAAAAATTATAAAGCATTATTAAGTTCTTTCAAAGTGAATGGAAGCTGATTGGCAACGTTGCTTGCGGTAAATCCGTACGAAGTTTTTACTTGTTTCAATTGATCCGCTGCCAAGCCATGCAGATACACCGCGCTTAACGCCGCGTGTTGAATATTTTTTATCTGTGCAAGAAAAGCTGTAAGCATTCCGGTTAATACATCGCCGCTTCCGAACTTTGCGAGTCCTTCATTTCCGGTTGGATTAATAAAGGCTTTGGCATCCGGGGAAAAAGTAATTGTCCTCGGAGCTTTTAATACCAACGTTGATTTCGTTTCTTTCACAAATTCTTTTCCATAATAAAGCAGATCTTTTTCTACAGTACTTTTTTCAATTCCGATCAACGAGCTAAACTCTCCGAGATGAGGAGTAAAAACAGCATTTGCCAATTTATAATTTTTATATGCTCCGTTCCGCAAAGCGAAAAGCGCGTCAGCATCAATAACAACTTTTTTATTTGAATGATTCCGCAAAAAGAGACGAACAAATTCCATGGTTTCCTCTTCCCGGCCAATTCCTGAACCGATTGCGATTGCATCAGCCCACCGAATTTTTTCTTTTAAAGGAGGATAACATTCAGCCGACAGATAATTTGTTTTTTGATCGCCATAAAATTGGATAACCGTTTCCGGTCTCTTCTGCAAAATTATTTTTTGAAGCGATTGTGGAATTGCGAGAATTACCGCCCCCGCGCCGGATTTAAATGCAGCGTTCGAGGTTAGCGCCGCAGCGCCGCCATATCCCTTTGATCCGGTAAGGAGTAAAACTTTTCCGGCGGAGTATTTGTTAATCGTTTTTCTTTTTAAAGGAAGAAAATCTTGTATATCTTTTTTTTCAACTAAAAACTCTTGCGGAATTTGCCTCTCATAAAACTTATCACCAAGCCCGATTGCCCCTTTGTTTACAATACCGGAAGCGGTGTATCCTTCGCCGAAAAACAATCCCCGTTTTAATTCGCCGAGTGAGATTGTCAAATCCGAATGAAAAATTGTTTCTCCGTATCCGCTATCGGCGTCAAGTCCGGTAGGAATATCAACCGCAATTTTTTTGCATGAAAAAGTATTAGCTTTTTCAACAACCTCTTTTACTAATCCGTTCAAAGCTCCCTGCGAGCCGCTGCCAAGCAGAGCATCAAAGATAAGACTGCACGAACGAAGCAGAGTTAATTCGCTTGCTTTAGTAATTTGTTTGATCGAAATATTTTTGTAAATCGCTTTTGATGAAAGGAGAAGTTCATAATTTATTTTTGCATCAGTTGAAAAATCAGCCGGCTCAGAAAGATGAAGAACGATTACTTTGTGTCCGTCAAACGCAATTTTTCTTGCAAGCGCAAATCCATCTCCGCCGTTATTCCCTTTTCCGCAGAGTATTCCCACCGTTGTTGGAATTTTGTTTAGAAAACCTTTTTCATAAATGATGGAGAGGATATTTGAAGCGGCATTTTCCATTAACAGCAGCGAGGAGAAATTCAGTTGCTCGATAGCTACTCTATCAACTTCTCTCACTTGCTTATTTGTAAATAACGGAATCATAACATTTCTTTATGCGCCGGTAATCGGTTTCAACCGGAAGTATTTTTTAACAAATACTTTTCAATTGATTTTTAACTACTGGCTGATGACTAATAAATTAACCAACAAAATAACTAATCAGTTGAATAATAGAGTTCGGGAAAATTCCCATAACCAAAACCAATAAAGCTGAAATGAAAATTCCGAGTAGCGCGTAATAAGAAGGTTCAACTTCAATGGGTGAATCTGTAGATTTAAAATACATCACAACCACTACGCGCAAATAGAAATATGCGCTGATTGCGCTGGAAAGTACGCCGATAATTGCGAGCCATGTTAAGTTTGCTTCAATTGCAGAGACGAAGACAAAATATTTTCCGAAAAATCCGGCAAACGGCGGAATGCCCGCGAGCGCAAACATAAAAATTGTTAGGAGCGCTGCAAGCAGCGGATAACGCGCTGCCAGACCGGTGTAGCTTTGTAAATCAACTTGCGAATTGTTTTTTGATTCAACAATTGAAATAATACCAAACGCACCTAAATTCATAAAGGTGTAAGCGGCAAGATAAAAAACGATGCCGGTTACGCCGTCTTTATTTGCGGCTGCAAGTCCAAGTATCATGTAACCCGCGTGCGCAATTGACGAATAAGCTAACATTCGTTTTAAATCCGTTTGCGCAATTGCGACGATTGAACCGTACAGCATTGTTACTACCGCAAGTACAGAAAGAAAAGGAGTAAAATTATTTTTGGGAAGATTATTGAAAACCGGAACGAGCACAACAAGCAGAGCGCTAAATGCTGCTGCTTTTCCACCGGTTGACATAAAAGCCGTAACCGTTGTAGGCGCACCCTGGTAAACATCCGGCACCCACATGTGAAACGGCACCGCTGCAATTTTAAATGAAAATCCGATGATGAAGAGGAGGAGTCCAACAACAAAAACAACACCCGGCGCGCCTTTGTATAAGTAGAATAAGATTGCCGGAATTCCCAACGAACCGACTGAACCGTAAATGAGCGCCATTCCGTACACTACAAATCCGCTTGCAAAAGCGCCGAGCAGAAAATATTTTAACGCCGCTTCGTTCGATGGAGAATTCTTTCTGTTAAAGCCGGTAAGGATGTAAAAACAAATCGACATCTGTTCAAGCCCGATAAAGATCATGATTAAATCTTTTGCGCTTGCAAGAAACATCATTCCCAGCACCGCCGACTGCATCAAGATATAAAATTCACCAAAATAAATACCGATTTTTTTTATATGATCAATGGAAAGTAAAACCGCAACCGCCGCACCGAAATTAAAAATGAAATAGAAAATATGCGCGAGTCCGCCGGTAGCAACCATCGAATTGAATACTACGCCTTCATCGTACGCGGTTAAAAGCGAGTAGTAAGCGGTTGTAATAAAGACGGCAATTGAGAGCCACGGAAGGAGAAGCTCACTTTTCTCGTAAAACATTTCTACGAGAAGTGAGAGTAAGATGCCGCCGCCAATAATAAGCAGCGGGGTGATCATAAAAATTTCATTCATACGTTATCTTCGTTTCATTCAATAAATAATATGTCCGCGTCGGTTTCTTCTATCGTTACTTTATGTTTTTCGGTAAGATAGAGAGCGATCTTCCGGTGATTATTCCAATCGAACACGTCTTTACCTTCTTCAACCAAAACAATTTTGATTGCTTCATAAGCCGAAAGTGTATCGGAAAGTCTTTTGTATTCGAGAAAATATAAATCTAAAAAATCTTTTTGGTCAACAATCTGAATGCCTTTTGAACTTCTTGAGAAGTCCGTGATAATATCGCTTTCAATAACAACTTTTAATAATTGCGCCTTGAAAGGAAGAAGGATTCTGTTACCGTAGCAGAATCCGTTTAACTTTTTTTCAATCACTTCATTCAGCGTGTACATCGCTATCCTCTAAAAAATAAAAACCAAATTAGCGTAAAGATCGGAAGCAAAATCGTTAAAGAATATTTAATCATATATGTAAAAAAACTTGGCATTTCAATTCCGGCTTGCTCACTTATCGATTTCACCATAAAGTTGGGTCCGTTTCCGATATACGTCATTGCGCCGAAAAACACCGCGCCAACGGAGATTGCACGCAAATAAACTTCGTCCACAGTGATAAAATGTTTTACATCCGCAGCGAGGTTTACGTTAAGCCCAAACTTCCCCATCGCCGCGCTCAAAAAGTTTAAGTACGTCGGAGCGTTATCTAAAAATGAAGAGAGCGCGCCGGTTGACCAATAAAATGTAGCCTGGGTTAAGTAACTGCTGTACACTCTTGATTCGTGAGCAATGAGTTGCAGCGCCGGAATCATCGTGAGAAAAATTCCGATAAACAAATAGGCAACTTCTTTTATCGGTGCAAAATCAAATTCATTCGCTTTCAATATTTCCGTATCGGCAGTTTTAAAGGAAATAACTGCAACCGAAAACATAATAATTTCTCTTATTCCAAACGGCAGCGGATGTAAACTCGGAATCCAGCTCATCACTTTTGGATCAACAAATACGGCGGCAATAATCACCGCAAAGTAAATTAAATTCTTTGCGCCTTTTACTTCAACCGGATGTTTTGCTTCAGCGCTTATTGTTTCTGCTTTTTTCTTATTTGATAAATCGAACAAGAAAAAAATAGAAAGGAGCAGAAAAACAGCAATCATCCAAACAGAAAAAACATTTTGGATGACCCAGAAAAACGGCACGCCGCGAAGAAAGCCGAGAAATAGCGGCGGATCGCCGATAGGCGTTAAAGCGCCTCCAACGTTGCTGATGATAAAGATAAAAAAGATAATCAAATACGGCTTCATTCGTTCCCTATTCATTTTGATGAAGGGACGAATGAGTAGCATTGAAGCGCCGGTTGTGCCGATCAAATTAGAAATTACAGCGCCGAACAAAAGAAATAAAACGTTGGTAACCGGTGCAGCTTTAAAATTCACCTTTATTAAAATGCTTCCGCTTGCCATAAAAAGCGAAGTCAGCAGCGCGATAAATGAAATATATTCGGTTACCGAATGCTCAACGCTTGTAAAGTCATTTAAGAAACCGATATAATATCCAACGGTGAACAAGCCTAACATGATTGAGATTTTATGATAATTTCTTTCCCAAACATGTTTGTAAAAAATAGGTCCGGTGGCAATAAGCGCAAGGAGAATAATAAACGGCAGAACCATGATCGGGTTTGGAAGCTGCGCTGAATGTACGGCGTTTGCAGTTACGGTATCAACTCCGTTTTGCTGCCCGAGGGCAAACACATTCAAATTGACAAAGAACGTAATGAGTACAAAAAAAACTTTTTTCACCATCGCTCGAGTTTATTTCAATAAAATTGACGACGAAGCAGTAGTAACCTGATGAATAATTGAAGCTGAGACTGCATCTGTCAATTTTAAAAACGTTCCGGGATAAACTCCAATCCACACGATGAAAATAAAAATCGGAATGAGAACAATTATTTCTCTCGCGTTTAAATCGGTTAAATGTTCTAACTTGGAAGTTGCATGATACTCTCCGAAAACTACTCGCTGGTACATCCATAACATATACACAGCGGCAAAAATAACTCCGCTTGCCGCAAAGACGGTGAACCACCAGCTATTGAGTACACCCGATTTAAAAGTGCCGATCAAAATTAAAAACTCACCGATAAATCCATTTAAGCCCGGCAAACCGATAGAAGAAAGCGAAGCAATCATAAAAGCGGCAGAGAAAAAAGGAACGACTTTTGCAATACCGCCGTAATCGGCAATTTCGCGCGAATGAGTTCGTTCATACACAATTCCAACCAAAAGGAATAAGGCTCCCGTCGATAGTCCGTGGTTCACCATTTGAATGATCGCACCTTGCATTGACTGTTGCGTCATCGCGAAAATTCCGAGTACCACAAAACCTAAGTGAGAAACTGAAGAATAGGCAACAAGTTTCTTCATATCCTTTTGAACCATTGCAACCAAAGCGCCGTAAATAATACCGATAACCGCAAGCACGGAAATGTATGGAGCGAACGTTATTGCCGCTTGCGGAAATAACGGAAGACAAAATCTGATTAATCCGTAAGTTCCCATTTTTAAAAGAACTCCGGCAAGAATAACAGAACCGGCGGTTGGCGCTTCAACGTGCGCATCAGGCAGCCAGGTGTGCAACGGGAATAATGGAACTTTAATTGCAAAACTGAAAGCGAAAGCGGCGAACATTAAATATTGAATCTGCTTTGCGATTGTTGGACCGACTTGATACAAATCGAGTAAGTTGGTTGAAAATACTCCAAGAGGACGGGATGCGTACACAGCCAGCCAAATAATGGCAACAAGCATAAGTAAGCTGCCGAACATGGTGTAAATAAAAAACTTTACGGAAGCGTAAATCCGTTTTGGTCCGCCCCAAATGCCGATGATAAAGTACATTGGAATGAGCATCGCTTCCCAAAAAATGTAGAACAGAAATAAATCCAACGAAACGAAAACTCCCAGCATTCCAACTTCAAGCATCAACATGAAGAAGGTAAATTCTTTCACGTTTTTTTGAATCCCTTTCCAGCTTGAAAGAAGTGTGAGCGGAGTGAGAAACGTTGTGAGCAACACGAGAACGAGTGAAAGTCCGTCAACTCCAACAAAATAAGAGACGTTAAGTTTTTCAACCCAGATAAATTTTTGGGTGAATTGAAATCCGCCATTTGTGGAATCAAATCTGAAATAAATAAAAAGCGACAAAACAAATGCGGCAAGAGAAAAGATCAAGCCCATAGCGCGATGAGAGCTCTCGTTGGCTTTTGGAACGGAGAGCAATAACAACGCCCCGATTAACGGTATTAATAGCAAATAGGTGATCAACAAATTATTTTCCATACTTACAAACTATAAATTATCCAGAAAAGAGCGGCTACAATGCCGAGCATCATTACTATTGCGTAGGTTTGCGCAACACCGGTTTGAATTTTTCGAACGTTACCCGATACCCAATCAATTACCGAAGCCGTACCGTTCACGAGACCATCGATCAATTTAACATCCGTTATCTTCCATAAAAAAGATTCGGATGTTTTAAATATCGGCTGCACAACCATCTTATCGTAGGCTTCATCAACATAATATTTGTTCAAGAGAATTTTATAAATCCCTTTATACTTTGCCGCAGCATTTTCCGCAATCTTTTGATTTTTAAGATAGATATGCCGCGCAAAATAAATTGAACCCGCTGCGCCGACTACGGAAAGCACCATCAATAAAATTTCTTCAAAATGAGTGTGGCTTCCATAATGCGCTAAACGGATTTGCGCGTTTGCAAAAATGGGTTCTAACCAACCATGAAAATTATTGCCGTGTAAACCGGAAAAGATTTCGGGAATTCCGATAAATCCGCCAAGCACGGAGAGCGCAGCCAACACAATTAACGGTATCGTCATCAAGTTTGGTGATTCGTGCGGATGAACGTGGTGCGTATCGAAACGGTGCGTTCCTTCAAATGTTAAATTCAATAGACGGAACATATAAAATGCCGTTAGCAACGCGGTTACAACACCGATAAACCAATAGATAAATCCGGCGTTGGCGTAGGCGCTCCAAAGGATTTCATCTTTACTGAAAAATCCGGAAAGAGGAGGAATACCGGAGATAGCAATTGCGGCAACGAGAAATGTTTTGTAAGTGGTCGGCATATATTTTTTTAATCCGCCATACTTTTGAATGTCCTGTTGATCGTGCATGCCGTGAATAACAGAACCGGCTCCAAGAAATAAAAGAGCTTTGAAGAAAGCGTGCGTCATCACGTGGAAAATTCCGGCAGAAAAAGCGCCGACACCCATCGCCAAAAACATGTAACCAAGCTGACTAACCGTAGAGTACGCTAAAACTTTTTTAATATCATTTTGCACCAAACCAATTGTTGCTGCAAATAAAGCCGTGCATAATCCGATAACCGCAACCACCGTCATAATTGCGGGAGCCGAAGCAAAAATAATTGAGCAGCGTGCTACCATGTAAACGCCGGCGGTAACCATTGTAGCCGCATGGATTAACGCTGAAACCGGTGTTGGACCAGCCATCGCATCCGGCAGCCAAACAAATAACGGTATCTGAGCAGATTTGCCCGTTGCGCCGATAAACAAAAAAAGCGCGATAAAACTATAAACGGTTGTGGAAATAGTTAATGCGTTTGCGCGGGCAAAAACTTCGTTAAAATTCAAGCTGTTAAAAGTTAAAAAGATTAAAAACATTCCGAGCAAAAATCCGAAATCACCGATACGATTGACGACGAATGCTTTTTTTGCGGCGTCACTGGTTGTGCTCTTTTCAAATTTTCTATCATACCAAAAACCGATTAACAGATAAGAGCAAAGTCCAACGCCTTCCCAGCCCAGAAAGAGGAGGACGAAATTATCGGCTAAAATTAAATTCATCATTGCAAAGATGAAAAGATTCAAGTAGGCGAAAAATCTCCAAAAGCTTTTATCGCCGTGCATGTAACCGATTGAATAAACATGGATAATAAATCCAACGCCGGTTACGATTAACGCCATCGTTAAAGAAAGTTGATCAACTTGATAGGCAATCGAAACGTTGAGACTACCTACAGAAAGCCAATTGAACAGCGTTACGATGTGCTGCCTTTGTTCTGCCGGCAGCGCAAGCGTTTCAAAAAAAGCTGCAACTACAATAAGAAACGAGATACCGATGGCGCCGCTTCCGATCCAGCCGATGAGCTTTTCATTTTTTATCCGTGAACCGAATAATCCGTTTATAAGGAATCCGGCGAGCGGCAAAACGACGGTGAGATAGATTAATTGTGTCATGAACTACTGTTTAATTTTCTTTTACCATTTAAGGATGTTGATTTCGTCAATGTTGATTGTCAATTTATTTCTGAAGAGCGCAATGATGATAGCCAAGCCCACGGCTGATTCCGCAGCGGCAACGGTCATAACAAAAAATACAAAAAGCTGCCCGATGTTATTTCCGAGAAAAGATGAAAAGGTTACAAACGATAAATTTGCCGCGTTCAACATAAGTTCAATCGACATGAAAACGATGATCGCGTTTTTGCGCGTTAATACGCCCACCACTCCGCAGATAAACATGAAAGCGCTTAGGACAAGATAAAATTCAATTGGAATCATAATTAATCAAAATGTTTTTTTGCTAAAACTAACGCGCCTATTGCCGCAGCGAGTAATAAAAATCCCGCAGCTTCAAAAGGAATTAAATACGTGGTAAACAATCCGGTGCCGATGCTCTCCACCGTTCCTATCCTTACGCTTTGCTCTGCGTTTTGTTGAATGCCTGTAGAAAGTTTCCCGAAAAATATTGTGTAGAGGAGTTGAAAGAAAACCACAACTCCGACAGTTAAAGCCAGCCATTTCATTTTAGGATTTTCTTCAAAAAAGTTTTTTTCGTGCTCGGGGCGCAGCAGCATTATCACGAATAAAAAGAGAACCATGATCGCACCGGCATAAACAATCACCTGAACTACGGCAATAAATTGCGCGCTCAATAAAAGATAAATGCCAGCTAACGCCGCAAAGTTAAGTACAAGAAACAGCGCCGAAATAATCGGATTTTTTCTTGTAACCACTAAAATTGAAGTTACCACCGCAATGAGTGCAAAGACCGAGAATAATATAATTTGTAATGTTATCATTTATGTTTGACGAAGTTTTATTTCCTAATTCCTAACCTGGCGAAGCCAGAACCAAATAGTTAAAAAAATAATTAAGTTGCATAATAAAAGAGATTACTATGCAAACTGATTTTCATAAAAAACACGAAAACAAAATAGCCGGAA
>Ga0172368_10003322_pt1 | contig 19663 bp, 18 predicted proteins | sample Lak11m_FD_114540 | JGI IMG/M metagenome (GOLD analysis project Ga0172368, IMG submission 114540) | Freshwater microbial communities from Kabuno Bay, South-Kivu, Congo - kab_022012_11m | ecosystem: Environmental > Aquatic > Freshwater > Lake | place: Democratic Republic of the Congo: South-Kivu...
GTATGCTGAAAAACTATGTCGTGTGCTCAATGATTCCGAGACGGTATTCCCGGGCACCAGCCTGCGCCTTGTCTACAGTTTGGTATCAAATCAAATTCCTGCGGGTCAGGAGGTCTGAAATTAGAAGTAAAAAAGTTCCAAACTTCAAAATACTATATTCACAAGAGTCGTTTTAAATTTTCTCCGTTGGGCATTTGAATTTGTTTCAAATTTCTGATTTTGCTATTCGGATTTGGTTCAGGTTTGTCCGGGTGGGGACCACCATTAAACTTCCCTTCTCAATAGGTTGACAATCATCGGAAAATAGCGCATTATAGGTCTGACCAGTCTGACCATAAAAGGAGGGCATGATGAACACATGGCAGCTCCAAGAGGCAAAGGCACGTTTGAGCGAGGTTATCAAGAAAGCGGCAAAAGAGGGGCCGCAGAGCATCACGGTACACGGGGAGTCTACCGCCGTGATAATCTCACAGGAGGAATACGAGCGGCTCAAGCATCCCCGTGGGAGCTTCGTTGAATTCATGCGTCGGTCGCCGCTGTACGGGTTGGAACTTGGCCTGAAGCGTGAGCAATCACTCACGCGGGAGGCCGACGTCACATGAGTTACCTGCTCGATACCAATATTCTTTCCGAAACGGTCCGAAGGGCTCCGAACAGATCCGTGCTCGCGTGGCTCGACCGGATTCCCGGCGAGGCTCTTTTTGTGAGCGTCCTGACGCTTGGCGAGATCCGCAAGGGCATTGAGGCGATCACGGACAAAAAACGGCGCGAGAAACTGCGCCTGTGGCTGGAACACGAGCTTCCTGTATGGTTCGAGGGCAGGGTGCTTCCCGTGGACCTTGCCGTCGCTGACCGCTGGGGCCGCATCCTGGCGGAGGTTGGCCGCCCGGTGCCCACCATCGACAGTCTTCTCGCGGCAACAGCACTGCATCATGAGCTGCGTCTGGTTACCCGTAATGCTACGGATTTCGAGTATCCCGGCCTCGAAGTGATAAACCCGTTCGGTTAAGAGTTGGCTGAAGCGCCGGAGACGATAGGGTTTGGCCGGGAGGACTGAAATGCGCCCGCCCTCCAAAAAATAATTACGGCCGCGAAAAAATTCTTGACATTGCTTTCAATTTGAATTATTAGTCTAATCTAACTATTAAAAAATCTAACTATTTAGGTTTTACTGCCAACGCAACCATTCTTCCAGGCACGTTATTTCTTACCCCGTGAGCAGTTTGCATTATGGAAAGCAGAGCGCTGCAAGAGCATAACTGGAATGACATTGTGGACCGGATACTCAATTCCTATAATGCCATCTCCAAGAGCATCAATCCTGCAAATCTCTATAAAATCGAGCTTACTTCTTCACAAATAAAAGTTCTGGCTACTTTTACCGAGCGGGACTGCTACAGCATGACCGAGCTGAGCCAGATGCTTTCGGTAACCCTGCCGACCATGACCGCCATGATTGACCGGCTCATCCAGAGTGGACTGGTAAAGCGGGAGCGCGATGAGCGTGACCGGAGAGTGGTGCTTGTGCGCCTTACCGGCGATGGGAAAAAAGTGATCAGCAACCTCATGGAAATCAGGAAGCAGGAGATTGAGAAGGTGCTCAGAACGCTTGAGCATGAAGATGTTGAGGTGTTTCTGGATTCCATTGAGAGCGTGGCGAAGCTTCTGACAAAGGCCCGGACCCGGGTGGATGAAGAGAACCGCTGAAGATCATTAACACATAAAACATAGGAGAGCATATGGGCACAGGGGAATTCACAAGAGAATCGTTGGTAAAAGATTTAGGCGGCATGGTGGCCGCTGAACGGGTGTTCAGTGATGCTGAAACCTTGAAAAAATATGCCCAGGACACAAGCCGCGCTGCCTGCCGGCTGCCGGATGTGGTGGTAAAGGTACAATCTACTGCCGAGATACAGAAGGTTGTAAAATATGCAAACGAGAAAAATATTCCCATAACTCCCCGGAGCTCGGCAGTCGGATTCTATGGCGCAGGCATTCCCCATGAGGGCGGCATTATAGTTGATATGACTTTGATGAAGAGAATCATGCGCGTGGATACCCGCAACAAGTGGGCGCTGATCGAGCCCGGTGTCACCTACGGAGAGCTGCAGAAAGAGCTGGCAAAGCACGGCATGCGCGCCCTGAACCCGCTCCTGCCGCACCAGGACAAATCAGTCATCACCAGCACCCTTGAGCGGGAGCCGAAGCTGACTCCCAAACACCACCTGGATGAAACCATTCTCACCATGGAGATGGTCCTGCCCACCGGCGATCTGTTCCGAACCGGCGCCATGGCGGTGCCTGCATCCGCCCCGGAGAAAGTGCCGGACGAGGTGCATTCCGACCTGTGCAACTCCATGGGGCCGGGCATTGACTGGTACCGGCTGATCCCCGGAAGCCTTGGCACCTATGGCATAGTGACGGCCATGAACATGAAGATTGCATATCTGCCGGTAAAACAGAAACTGGTCTTTTTTGGTTTCAAGCAGCTTGCGGAGGCAATCGATGCCTTCTATAAAATTGAGCGCAAACAGATCGGCGATGAATGTTTTCTGCTTAACAGCGCCTCGCTGGCAGCAATTCTTGCTGCTGCGTCGGAGGACATCAGCAGTATCCATTCAGTGCTGCCGCCCTACATTTTGATCCTGAATATAACCGCCGGCGAGTGGTTCCCTGAAGAGAAGATGAGTTACCAGCTGGAAGCCATGGAGGAAATATCCCGCACCTATCTGCTCAAACCCATGGAGAGCCTGCCGGGTGTTCAGGAAGCGGAAAAGACCATTGCAGAGCGGCTCTATCAGCCCTGGAACAATGGCGCCTACTGGAAGTTCCGGGCGCAGGGCGCTTCACAGGAAATTTTCTTTTTGACTCCCCTGAGAAGAGCCCCTGAGTTTTTATCCATAGTCAGGAACGTTGCCGGCAAATATGACTATCCCTTCAACCAGATTGGTCTCTATCTGCAGCCCAAGCAGTGGGGCAAGGCCTTTCAGATGGAACTGAGCTTTCCCTATAATCCGGATGATACCCGTGCGCAGCAGACCATGGATAAGCTCTACGATGAAGCAAGCAGGAAGCTCATTAATGCCGGCGCATTTTTCTATCGCATTTACGGCCCATGGGCTGACATGGTCTATTCCCGGACCGGCAATCTGCATGCAACCTTAAAGAAAATCAAGAAGATTCTCGACCCCAACCAGGTCATGAATCCGGGCCAACTGGGGTTCTAAAATAAAAAATATTTTCTTCTCATGCTCCCCGCAATATGGTATATAAAAAATAAGTATACTCATATTTTTTAACTTACAGTAAGGAGGAAGAAACAATGGCATTAGAAAGAATCGAGTACGATGCGGGACATTGCCAGCGCTGCTCTACCTGCAAATGGTCCCACATATGGGAAATCAAGAGCCACCGGTTTTCCCGCAACTGCCCCTCGCTCTGGTACGGCGTGTTTGATGCGTACGCCGCCCAGGGAAAAAACGATATCGCGACCGGGCTGCTGAAGGGTGAACTTGACTGGAACACCTCACGGGAAAAGCTCCTTGAAATCATTTATCGCTGCCCGCTGTGCGCAGCCTGTGATATCAACTGCAAGCGTATTATGGATCTGGATATCATCGGTGTGCTTGACGCATTGCGGGAAGAGGCCTGCGAAAAGGGACACGGCCCGTTGCCCCAGCACAAGGAGTTTATCCAGAGCATTACGAACTATGACAATGTCTGGAAACAGCCGCGCACCCGCCGGGCAAACTGGGCAAAGAAGCTTGATATAAAGGACCTGTCCAAGAAGGGCGAGAAGGCAGACGTGCTCTATTATGTCGGCTGCACCTATGCCTACAAACCGGGGATGGAGTCAGTGCCCCAGGGCACGGCCCGGATTATGAAAAAGGCAGGTGTTGATTTCGGCATTCTGGGGGCCAAGGAAGTGTGCTGCGGCGGCATCGCCGACAATGTGGGAGACAAAAAGAGTTTTGCCGAAATTGCGGACAAGAATCTGAAAATGTTTGAAGAGGTCGGGGCCAAGACCATTGTGACTAACTGCCCGGGCTGCTTTATGACCTTCTCGGAAAAGTATGCCCACCACCTGAAAAAAGACACCAAGGACCTGCCCTATGTGGTCAAGCATTCCACCATGTATATTGATGAGCTTATCCAGCAGGGCAAGCTCAAGTTTAAAAAGAATGTGAATATGAAGGTCACCTACCACGATCCCTGCCATCTGGGCCGGCGCGGCGAGCCCTACAAGCACTGGGAAGGAAAGCGCGTGAAGTGGGGTCTGACAGAACCGCCCCGCGAACTCAACCGCGGCGTGAACGGCATCTACGAGCCCCCGCGCAACATTTTAAAGGCCATCCCCGGTGTTTCGCTGGTGGAGATGGAGCGGATTAAAGAGTATGCCTGGTGCTGCGGCAGCGGCGCGGGGTCAAAGTCGGCCTTTCCGGATTTTGCCCTGGCAGTGGCCAAGGAGCGCGTTGAGGAAGCTGAAACAACGGGAGCAAGCGCCATTGTGTCGGCCTGTCCGTGGTGTGAAGCGAATTTGAGCGATGGCATTGATGCCAGCGGATCAAAATTGAAGGTTATGGATATTCTGGATATTATTGAACAGGCAGTGGAAGGTTAATTCCAAAATATTTTGATAGGGAGACGTGCCATGGCTTTTTCAGATATTGCCTTTAGAGCTCTGCAGGATGTTTTAGGCGAAGAAAACGCAACCAATGATCCGGTTGTTTGTCAGGCTTATTCGCGGGTTCAGTGGCTGCCGCCCGGGGTACTGCAGCGCGAGCGCTGCGGTCTGGACATGCGTCCGGCATGTGTTGTTATGCCGGGTTCAACCGAAGAAGTGCAGGCCATCATTAAGCTTGCCAACCGCTATAAGTTTCCCTTTATTCCCCGGGGCTCCGGCTTTACCTTCAGCGCCTTTCCGACCAAGGCCGGCACCATAGTCATAGACCCCAAGCGGATGAACCGGATTATTGAATTAAACGAGCAGGACATGTATGCGGTCATCGAGCCCTATGTCAGTTTTGTGGGGCTGCAGGCGGAAGCGATGAAGGTGGGCCTCACGATCCCGACGCCGCTTGCGGGCGCTCATGTATCCTGTCTGGCAAATTACTCCTGGCACGGAGCGTACGGCAACAGCTGGCTGACCGGCATCGGTGCGCAGAACCTGCTGGGGTTTGAACTGGTGCTGCCAAACGGTGACGTGGTGCGCAGCGGATCCATGGCATGTCCTGAGGCGGGGAATTTCTGGAATGACGGCCCGGGACCTGATCTGCGCGGTTTTCTGAGAGGCGGCATGTTCGGTCATGCCGGCGGCATGGGAATGGTGACAAAAATCTCCTGCAAGCTCTGGCAGTGGCCGGGCCCGGCAGTTTGGCCCACCAAGGGCAATGCCAACATGAAGACCTCTTCCGGATTTTCCCAGGATCAATTCCGCTGGTACATGATCAAGTTTCCCGGCAAATATCCTGAAGAAGAAGAGAAGCAGCTGAAAAAGGCCGCTGAACTCTTTTATGAAATGGGCAAAGCTGAAATTGCCTGTGTTGCGACGCATCTTGCAAAACAGTTCCTCTATACCTATTCCTCACAGACCAAGCAGGATCTGTTTGATAATATGCAAAAGAATGTCTTTCCGCAGGGCTTTGTGGTGGTAGGACTGCAGGCAAGCACGTCTCTCAGGCAGTTGGAATATGAGGAAAAGGTTCTCAATGAGCTGGTTGCCAAGGTCGGCGGTATTTTTGTGCAGGAAGATGAGCCGGCCTATCAGGTCTGGATCGGGCGGGCTGCCAATGAATGGCTGCGGTTCGGCAATGCCCAGCGGCTTGCCCGGCCGTCAGACAATTTCAGCATCGGCACGTCAAATGTTGATTCGATTGATATGATCGTATTTGACATAATGGAAGGAAACAAGGTGGCACGGGACCTTCTTGAAGGGCCCAAGCATCTGGGTAAAGATTTTGTCCAGCCGTTGAGTGTTCACGGCGGATGGATCAGCCCCCAGGAATACGGCTACTGGTGCCTCATGACCACCGACGTGTTCCCGGATCAGGCACCGGAACAGGCCAAGGAGGCCATAGAAATCATCGGCAACATCACCCGAAAGCAGATTGAAAACAAGTCCTCTGCAGCGGTTATTCACCTGCTGGGACCGGCCTATGATATGCTCGGCCCGATGTTCGGCAACATTCATCTCATTGTGAAAAAACTTAAAAATGAGTTTGATCCGTACAACCTTTCCAACCCGGGATATGCAACACGCCCCGATGTAGTGTCACCCGAAGAACTGCAAAGGATGGCCGGGGGTCATTAATACCTTTCCATTGCTTCATGTATAGTGATTATAAAGCCCCCTTATACACTCGTGTGTAAGGGGGCCTTTGTATCGTTGTACTGTTGAATGCCGGCATAATATTGTTGACCTGGACCGCAAAAGTTAGGTATAAAAGTTCATCTTGTTAACAGTTATTTTTGTCAGCAGTTATGTTCACTTTGCACAAGGAGGGACTGTATGAGCGCGCAGGCTGAAGCAAAAAAAAACGTGAAAAAATTTGCCGGTATAGAAATCCCGCCGGATCTCACCAAGGGGAACTTTTTCTTTCTTTATTTCAATACTCTGGTCATGGGCATGATAATGGCTGTCCCGGCCATTATACAGCCGGCATTCCTGACTGATATTATTAAAATTGACCAGGCCTTCGCCGGCTCTATAAATGGCCTTCTACAGAACATGAGCCAGATTGCTACCCTTTTGTTTGTGGCTGCTATCGGGGTGCTGTCAGACAAAGTCGGCAGAAAAATACTGGCCTTTGCGGGATTTATCGTGACCGCGGTGTTTTTCTATCTTATGAGCCAGTCAAACGGCATTGCCGCAGGATTAAATATTCCTGCGGGACTTGCCTCGCCGATTTGCGCAGTACTCAGTTTTTTCCCCGGCAGGGCTGCGGAATTTAACAATTTTTCACCGGGTCTGCTCATGACTTATATCACCCGCTTTATAATCGGTGTCGGGCTTATCCTTGCATATCCCCAGTTTATAACCATGGTAGCTGACTATACCTATGAGAAGGATCGCGGCAAGGGCATGGCAATGAACGGCATAGCCATGGGCATTGCCTCGCTGCTTGTTTTTGGCGCGTTTGCCCCCATCATGAAAAAGTCGGGCGTTGTAAACCTTATCTATATTATTTGCGCACTTGCTGTGCTTGGGGCGGTAAGCACCTGGGTGTTTCTCAAAGACCGCATGCCTGAAGTGAAACAGAAGAAGACCGGGCTCAAGGAAATTATCCCGATCGTCACTAAAAGCTTGCCGCTCAAGGCAACCTATCTCTGCTCACTGATAACCAGAGCCGATATTGTGGTGCTGAGCGCATTTCTTTTGACCTGGGCGGTAAAGTACGGGAATACTATTGCCATGGCGTCAAAGGATGCAACCATGAAGGGATCAATACCCATGATCATCATGGGCGTGTTCTCGCTTCTGGCATTTCCGGTTGTCGGTATTATGCTTGACAAATGGGGCCGGGTGCAGACAATTATAGTTGCCCTTTTTTGCAGTGCCATCGGCATGCTTCTTCTCGCCATCAGTCCCAGTCCATTCAGCGGCCTGGTGTATGTGGCGGTCCTTTTTTCAGCATTCGGTATGGCCGGCTCAATAGCGGGGGCCAATACGCTTGCTGCCGATGCTTCTCCGCCCGGAATGATTGGTGGAATCATGGGCGGGCTCAATACCATGCAGCCGATCGGCGTGCTGTTTTTCCTGGGACTTGGGGGATATTTATTTGATGCGCTGGGAGCGGGCTGGGCATTTGCTCTCAAGGGTGCGGGAAGCCTTATCCTTGGCATCTGGGTTTTTATGGTTAAGGGTGACATAGCAGCAGCATCTGAAGAAGCAGCCGCAAGTATTACCTTCACCATGAAGTGGACTGAGGGCGCAAAGAAGATGCTGGACAAAGTGCCCACCGCTTTCCGGCAGCCGGCAGTTGACGGGACCGAGCAGTATGCAAAGGACCACAATAATCCCGAAGTGACTGAAGAGGTTATGACCGCATTCAGAAAAGAACTGGGGATGTAAGGGAAAAAGGCAGAAGGCAGAAGACCCGCCTTCGCCAAGGCTTAGTCGGGCAGGCAGAAGTTTTAGTCACGGTTCACGAGTCACAAGACACGAGGGATAGATATATGCTGCTTATCGCCGGCTGTAACGGCCATGTCGGTAAAGAGATCGTCCGCAAGTGCATCGCGAAAAAAATTCCCGCGCGCTGTTTTGATATAAAGCCGCTGGATTTGCCGGGCGAAGACACTTCTTCGCTTGAAATAGTTACGGGTGATGTCACAAGGCTGGATGATGTGCGCAAAGCGGTCAAGGGCGTTGACGTGGTCATGGATGTGATCGGCATGCGCGGCGAGACCAAGGTGCTGACCCACGAGATGGTTGAGCACGGCGGCATGAAAAATATCATCCAGGCCGGTAAAGAAAGCGGGGTTAAGCACATACTCTACACCAGCGTCATGGGCGTTGAGCCGAACTCGCCGGCCATGTCCCTTGCGGCCAAATGGAATACCGAACAAACGCTCATAAATTCCGGCATCCCCTATACCATCTTCCGGCCGTCCGGCTATTTTGTAGACTTTGCTGAGTATTTTGCCCCCAAGATACAGAAGACCGGAGCGTTTACCATCGTTGGTGACGGCACCACGAAACTCCAGCCCCTTGGTCCTGTTGACCTTGCCGAGGCTTTTCTTCAATCAGTGGATAATGAAAAAGTAAAAAACAAAATTGTAAAGATTGCGGGGCCGGAGGTCTTCACCCTAACAGGTATTATCGCACTGGTCGGGAACGTGGTCGGCCGCGAGGCCAAACTGAAGAAGATGCCGTTCTGGCTGGCGAATCTGATGTTTTCAGCGATTGCTCTTGTCACCGGCAAAAAGGGCGGCAAGGATTTTCTCTACCGCATGCGGCGGGACAGCGTGTGCACGGATGCCGAGATGCGGGAGATCAGGGAAGCCTTCAAGATTGAATTCAAGAAGCTTGAACCGTGGCTGAGGGAAAAAGTTAAAGTATGATCTGATTTGCTTGCGGTGTAACTGAAGAGGGGAGAATGGCCCACACCGTTCATTACAGAATAAATAAATATTTTTAATTGTCAAACCGCTATCAATATATTTAATGGTAGCGGTTTGTTGTTTTTGAAAAAGCAACAATAGGAGCCAGACCGGCAAAACTGGTAATGCAAGACGCAGCCATGCTTTTATCTGGTTGAAAATCATCCATTTACTGGTTGATTTTCAACCAGCGTAAATAGGGACATCGCCTATTTTACACAATCAAAAGGGGTGAATTCAATTAGCAAGGGCACCAGTACGAGCCTCACGGTAGAGTTCATACGGAGCCCCCTTTCCGGCTTTTCGGCGGTGAGATTCCTTGCGGCAAACCGTGAGTAAAATTTATCTTGCAATGTGGATAATAATAGCTATATTTATGTACATAGTGATATCTTCATAACCAAGAGGTCTACATGAAAACGGTTCAAATGACGCTTGATGAAAATCTTATTAAAAGCGTTGATAAAATAGTTAAAGAAACGGGTACCACCCGATCAGCCTTTACCCGCGATGCTTTGCGCCAGGCCCTCAAGAATTACCGGATTAGACTTTTAGAAGAAAAGCATCGGAAGGGATATGAGCGGTCCCCGGTCAGGCCCGGAGAATTCAGCGTCTGGGAAGATGAGCAGGAATGGGGTGATTGATGAAGCGGGGTGAGATTCGGTGGTACAAATTTAAAAAGCCGGATAAGAAGCGGCCCGTTCTGATTTTAACCCGCAGCGCAGCTCTCGAATATTTACATGAAGTAACGGTTGCGCCTTTGACAACGACTGTACGCGACGTACCTACTGAAATTCTTCTTACCAAAAACGAGGGACTTCCTCAGGATTGCTGTATAAATGTGGACCACATCCAGACCGTATCAAAAAGCAGAATAGGTTCCCTCATAGCAACGCTCACCGAGCAGAAGTTACTGCAGGTGCGTGATGCAGTTTTGTTTGCTCTGGGATATTGATAAGCTGCCTGGAGAAGAAAATACATCCAATGAAACTGCGAAGAGATGTTCTAAAAGTTGTACCCATGAAGTCGCCAGAGGCCGAAGACGATTTCGTTGATTTGCCCCCGGAGGAACGATTATCTTTGGTTTGGGAGTTGACAGAGGAATTGTTTTCTCTTTCAGAAAAGTATGATGTTAAATCAAGATTACAAAGAGATGTTGTCACTATAATTAAACGATAAGAAAGCTGTATTTAATCTAATGTGAGTACCATATGGACCGGGACAAAGAAGCTACAGAGATTGTTGAGGCTATATCGCTGCCGCCGATGATCGCGCATTTTGCAAAGATGGATGCCGAGCGCCGGGCAAAGAATAAATTACTGCATACAATTATGTGATTGATATAAGGAACGCTGGATTGACGGGTGTTGTGAAGAATGCTACAGTATCCACTTGAATTAAATAGCATGGCTACATTAGAAAAACTTGAGCAGAAAGTACAAAAGCTTTCTCGCGCTGAGAGGGGCTTCATTTTTTTACTGGCAGGAACAAACCATATATCAGGAAGCGTCTGCCAGGCATTTTCCCATTATTAAAAGGAGGACGAAAGCGTTATGAGAATATTCAGGTCTTTATTAACAGCAGCAATGGCAATTACTCTCTGTCTTAGTACCGGCTCGATCGTTTTTGCTGACATGCAGGTTGCCGCAGGAGACTATCACACGGCGGGTGTAAGGGTTAACGCCCCGGCTTTATTAGGGGTGGTAGCCGTCGGCAACAACAAGTCGGGCCAGTGCAATATAAGCAGCTGGGATACCGTTAAGCAGGTCGCGGCCGGCTCTCTTCATACCGTAGGGCTCAGAGCGGACGGGACCATGGTGGCAGCGGGAGATAACTACTTTGACCAGTGCAAGGTCGAAGATTGGACCGATATAAAGCAGGTTGCAGCAGGACATTATCACACGATAGCGTTGAAGACGGACGGAACTGCGGTGGCACGAGGAGATAACGGTGACCGTCAATGCAATCTGAGCCTCTGGACCGGTATCAAGCAGGTTGCAGCGGGGGGCAGACATTCGGTCGGACTAAAAACAAACGGCGCCGTGGAGGCAAGGGGGGACAATGACGATGGCCAGTGCCTGGTTACTAACTGGGCCGGTATCACGCAGGTCGCCGCGGGGGACAGCCATACGGTAGGAATAAAAACAGACGGCACGGTAGTGGTAGCGGGCAATAACAATGATGGCCAGTGCAACCTGAGCGGCTGGAGCGACATCGTGCAGGTTGCCGCAGGGGGCAGCCACACGGTAGGCTTAAAATCAGACGGCACGGTGGTGGCAGCGGGTAATAACATTGACGGCCAGTGCAATGTAAGCAGTTGGACGAATATCATACAGGTTGCCGCAGGAGGAAGCCATACGGTAGGCTTAAAATCAGACGGCACGGTGGTGGCAACGGGAAGCAACAGCTCCGGCCAGTGCAACGTGAGCGACTGGGATCTGCAGCCTGATTATTGCGGTGATGGGATCCTTAATAATTATGAAGAGTGCGAAAAAGACAGCGACTGCGGTCTGGGCGCGCACTGTGTGGAATGTGTCTGCGAAGATAATCCGAGGTGCGGTGACGGCGTTGTTAATAATAATGAGGAGTGCGAGCAGGACAGCGACTGCGAAGCGGGCCAGCAGTGCCTCCTGTGCAGCTGTCAGGCCGGAGACGACAATACGTGCTTCATGGAAGAGTCCCTGCGTGAGGATGGCCAGGGCCGGCTGACGCTTCTGCGGAAATTCAGAGATACCGTCCTATCCGGAAGTGTCGCGGGCAGGCGCTATGTGCAGCTTTACTACCTGTACTCACCGGAACTGCGCGCCATGGTCCGGGCACATGAGAACCTGCGCAAAGAAGTGCGGGGAACCGTATTGGTATCACTGCCGCTTATTGCCGGTCTGGTAACCGGTGCCCCGGTTCAAATAAGCAGCAACCAGAAAATAAAAATAAAGCAGTGCCTTCAGCTGCTCAGGGCCAGGGCTGGCGCAAACCTGGCAAAGGAGATTGACGAATTCCGCATGCTTCTGGAAAAAGAACAGGGAATTTTTAAATCATTGCAGCGGTAAAACAATAATCGTGTCTTTACCATCATGACCAATATGCGCAAAAAAATATTTTTCAAGAAAGGATGAAAGTGCTGCCATGGACTGGGATAAAGAAGCATTAGAGATTGTTGAAGCAATACCGCTTCCGCCCATGATCTCGCATTTTGCGAAGATGGATGCCGCGCGACGGGCAAAGAAAAAGGGTGAGCAGCGGGTGACCGTGGAGACAGCGCGGGAGACCGAGCATGGTTATGAGCAGGCACTGGGAAAAGAATCGGTCGAGCTGCTGCGCAGGATGGCTCGGGGCGAGGATGCGGGCCTGCCGGATGAGTTTTTTGTTGACGAGCCGGAGGAACTTTATTCGATCGAGCTGTGTCCGGCAAAATACGGGGCAAGCACCATGGAGAAGCGGGAGCAGATGCGTGTGCTTCTGACCCCGCTGAGAAGCAAATTGAAAGAGCTTGGCATTACTCAGATCATTATGGACAAGGCCCAGACCTCCATCATGAGCCACCACATGCTGCGCATCGGGCTTACCGGATGCCCCAATGCCTGCTTTTCTCCCTATTTCCAGGATCTCGCCATACTCGGTGTTTATGATGTCGGGATAAAGGATACCGGGTGTGTCCAGTGCGGAAAATGCGTTACCTACTGCTCGGCGCAGGCCATCAGCCTGACGGAGAAGGGGCCGGTTATTGATGAGAAGAAATGTATTAGATGCTCCGGCTGTGTTGAACAATGTGATGAAGGGGTCTTTTTCACGAAAGCAAAAGGCTATAAAGTGGCAATCGGCGGCGCCGGCACGCGGCATCCGCGGATCGCCCAGACGGCAGCAGAACATACTGACCTCGAGGGAGTTTTAAAGATTCTTGAAAAGGCGGTAACCCTGCTAAGAGACACGCCGGTTGAGGGCAGGGTCATCTCTTTTCATGAGATTGTTGACCGGTACGGGATTGAGGCGTTCAGGATATAACGGGCAGGCTGTTGACCGGTTTCATGCCTCGCAATCCCCGCTTTGTAAGCGGGGGAAAGAGGCATGAATTTGAAAAAGAATAATTAAACTCCGGGAAGCTCCGCCTCGCAGGCGGGGAGCTTCAAAAACACCCATCTGCTGCGTTACGCTTATCCCTCGTCATTGCGACGTACCGTGAAAGTACGCCTCATTCCTCGGAATTTCGCGCGCCTTGCATCTGAATGTTTTTGACCAGCCGGTGAAAAAAACCTTTTCCGAAAAAAACATTCAGGTCGTGCCGTCAAGGGGTTATTGCAGCGAGAAAAAAATAAAATGACCGGCACCAATAATAATCCTTGCTATTGAAATAATGCTATGCTATAAATCGATTAACTAATATAAGTACACTGTTGTTGAGCTTTTAATTCCCTGAACACCGGGATCGTTTCACTGGGTAATACTTTTGAAGCAGTAGCAGGAGAAAACAAATCGCAACCATGGTGTTTCGCTCACGCTGTGGCTGCGATTTCTATTTTTAGGGAATACAACAGGCTGTACACACTCAGGAACCGCCTTAGGGCGGAGTTTTAAACAGTAACGAAAGGAAATATTTTATGGAAAACGGAACAGTAAAATGGTTTAACGAGGCAAAGGGATTCGGTTTTATCGCGCGTTCAAGCGGAGAGGATGTTTTTGTGCATTACTCTGCAATTAACGGCAGCGGACACAAAAGCCTCAACGAGGGGGACAGCGTCACCTTTGAAGTACAGAAGGGACCCAAAGGCCTTCAGGCAGTAAACGTCACCAAGGCGTAATTACCATAAAGAGCCACACAAATCCCAGTCTGCTGAGCGACAGATTGGGTTTTGTTTACCTCATTTTTAACATTGACTACACGCATCACGGGCCCTGTCCCGCCCAGGCGAGGCAGGACCGGTGAACCTCACCCGCACTAATTTCCCGAAAAAAATTGACTCTTAGAGAACGTGGAGACGTTCGGCTACATTGATTTTTCTTGGTACATACGAAAGGCACTATATTAATATGAATTCCCAGGCCCTGCAGCTCAGCCCAGCGATGGTCGGGCTTTTAAGCAGGCACAATATTACTAAGGCAACACCGGTTCAGCAGCAAATAATACCGGCAATACTGGAGGGGCAGGATGTCCTCGCCCAGTCCGAAACAGGCTCCGGAAAAACCTTAAGCTTTGCCATTCCGCTCATTGAGCGGATCAAACAGCGCGATGGTCTGAAAGCACTGGTGATCGTCCCGACCCGCGAACTGGCCCTGCAGATAGCAACCGAGTTCATCAAATTTTCGCATGGCAATCATCTGGGCATAACACCCGTCTACGGCGGGATGTCTATTAACGAGCAGATCCGGAAGCTCAGCCGTACCAATATTATTGTCGGAACCCCCGGGCGGCTCCTTGATTTGCTGCAGCGCAAGGCGCTTTCTTTGGACACGCTTCAGTATGTCGTCATCGATGAAGCGGACCGGATGCTTGACATGGGGTTTATTAAAGATATTGAGAAGATTTTACGGCATGCACCCAGAGAGCGCCAGACGCTTCTTTTCAGCGCGACCATTGCGGAAAACATTGCGCTTCTGAGTAAGCGGTATCTGCGTACCCCGAAGCGCGTGCAGCTGGCCTCAACGGTAAAGCCTGATTTTTTGCGCCAGGCCTATTATCAGACCAGCACGGATAAGAAGCTTGAGCTTCTGGTACATCTGCTCAAGCACGAGCGCGACCTTGCCCTGGTGTTCTGCAACCGCAAGCACAAAACAGAATCAGTTGCCAAACAGTTGAGCCGCCGGGGCATTCCGGCCCGCTGCCTGAACGGCGGCATGACGCAGCAACAGCGCGAGCGCGTGACCGCTGATTTTCGCTACAAAAATTTTAACGTGCTGGTCGCAACCGACGTCGCTGCCAGAGGGCTGCACATTGATGATATCTCCGATGTATATAATTATGATATCCCGCGGGACATCGAATCCTACACGCACCGGGTGGGCCGCACCGCGCGCGCCGGCAGCTGCGGCAGGGCAATATCTCTGGTTGATCAGGGAGAGGACCGGCAGTTTTTCAAGCAGATTCTTGCCGCAAACCGCGGTGCCATCGTGATGAAAACAATTGCCGGACGGGAGCAGTCCGGCATTGCCGGCGTATCAAGGGTAATACAAAAACCGCAGAAAAAAACTGTATCTGCCAGAGCATTTGTGCTATAAACAAGCACCTTCATGCCAGCGGTGTTAATGTCGGCGGCATGAAGTCCCTGCCACCCCGTGCACTGCTGTTACCCCTACACGTAACGGTGCGTCTGCGGAAAAGAACACTTAAAACCGTGCCAGCTGCCATAGGGGCAACGATGCAAGGAGAGATAGATGAAAAAACTGCTTTTGACGACAGTGTGCGGGCCTTTCGGAGTAAACTCAGACGATTGTACCGAGCACATCATGCCTGAGTTGTTCCATGCCCAGGTAACACGGTCCCAGGGCATTTTCAGCCTCAGGTCCACCTACGTATCATACGGGCTGGAATATATTGCCAAAAACATAAAGACGCCCACGACCGTACTCCAGTACCCCACCATGAAACAGTTTATCCGCGAGGTAAAAAAAGGCTATGATTACGTCGGGATCAGCTTTGTCATTGCCACCTTTGGCAAGGTTCAAAAAATGGTCAAGGCAGTGCGTAAAGCCGCTCCCCAGGCAAAAATAGTTCTCGGCGGATACGGCACCGTGCTTCCTGAATGCGAGGCCCTCGGCGACTTTATCTGCCGTGAAGAAGGTGTGGCTTTCATGCAGCGGCTTCTCAAGGAAACCACTGATGATACGCCGCCGAGCCATGTGGTGTACCCTACCTCGGGGAAAATCCTGGGATTCCCGGCCATGAAGGGCGCGGTGGTGCTGGCCGGGCTTGGCTGCCCGCACGGCTGTGAATTCTGCGCCACGTCGCATTACCACGGCAGGAAACACATTCCCCTGCTTAAAACCGGCGAGGACATTTTCCGGGAAATCAGGCGCGTGCACAAGACGCTGGGTGACACGAAGCTTCCCATTGGTATCATCGAGGAAGACTTTCTCATGCAGAAGCAGCGCGCCCAGGAATATCTTGACTGTGTTTTAAAGGATCAGGGGGAACCGATACAGATTTCATGCTTTGCCAGCGCCTATTCCATATCCCAGTGGGACCCCGAGGACCTGGTCAGGATGGGGATTCAGTCAATCTGGGTGGGCGTGGAATCGCGTGAGGCGCCTTATGCCAAATTAAAAGGGTTTGATGTAAAAAAGATTTTTGATACCCTGCACGCGCATGGCATCAACACCCTGGCCTCGCTCATACTGGGCCATGACTTTCATACCGAGAAAAAGGTATGGGAGGATTTTGAGTATCTCATGTCAATGCGGCCGACCCTGAGCCAGTTCCTTATTCTGGGCCCGACCTGCAATACCCCGCTGTTTGAACGGCTGCAGAAAGAAAAACGGCTTCTTGATGTTCCCTACCGCCACTACGATGGTTTTCACCTCATGTTCCAGCATCCCAGCATCAGCAAGGAGAAGATGGAGGAGCTGATACTCGCGGTCTATGAAGAAGAATTCAAGCGGCTGGGACCATCAGCCGTGCGGTTTGTGGAGCGGCAGCTGCAGGGCTACCTCCGGTTCAAGGATTCTCCTGATGCGCTCCTCAAGAAGCGCGCCGAGCAGTTCCGGCAGGGCTGTCTTGAAGCGCTGCCGCTGTTTTCAACCGCTGTCCGCTATGCGCCGACCAAAGAGGTGGCACAAGCGGTGCGGGAGCTGCAGCATGCCGTGATCCAGCAGGTAGGCACGGGCGGCTTTAAAAATAAAATAAAGACCATGATCGTACCGGCGCTGGCTTTTGTGGCAGAACTCCGGAGCAGATCCGGTGTATATAGCCAGCCTGCGATGGGAAAAACCGAGTACCGGATGTCAAAACACGCCCTTATACCCGGCGTTCTGCAGGGAACGGGTATCTTGAAAATAGATCTGCGGCCCCGGGCGGCAGATCATCAGCCGCTGGTCCTGGATTTGCACGGTGTTTTTGACCGGACAACAGCAGCCAAATTGCGGAAACGGATTGAAAGCTATCTGGAAAAGAACCGGGGCATCCTGGCGATTAACTTCAGCGGGCTGACCAGCATTGAGCGGGAAGCGCTGCTCAGGTTCTTTAAAAAACTGCGGGGGTATAATGAGCGCATCAAACTGGTGCGCATCGACAACCTGAAGGCCGAGTGGAGCGATATTGTCAATTATGCAAAGAGTTATTTCGAGGTGTTAAGCGCTGAAGAGATTCTGGCCATCGGGGTTGCATAACCGGCAGGCTGGTGTATGGGAACAATTCCCGGCAGCGGCGCCGGGAAAAATAAAAGCCATGATAAAAACAGCATATCATGGCTTTTGTGCATGCAGGACGGGCAGTTAGTTCTTACGCATATTTCTGTACTACCTTGAGCAGCTCTTCAAAATTAACCGGCTTGGTGAGAAAATCCTGCACGCCCGGCAGAAAGCTTTCTTCCATATCCAGGGAAAAACGCGAGTTGGTCACCTGGTTGATGGCGGTCAGCATAATGATCGGGATATCTTTATATTCTTTATAGCGGGATGCGGGCCGGTTGCTGCGTATCTGGTTGGCAACCTCAAACCCTTCCGTATCCGTGTCCATCATGATATCAAGGATAATGAGATCGGGCTTTTCCTCCGCCAGTTTTTTCAGACACTGCGCGCCGTTGTATGCTTCAACGATATCATAGCCCTTGTTTTTGAGAACGTGCGCCAGGCTGTTGACCTGATCCTGGTCGTCGTCGACGATTAAGATTTTTTTTGCCATCTATGACTCCAATCAAATTCTAAATACGAATTAATAAACTCTAAACAAATTAGAAATATCAAATTGCTTAAATTATTTTTTAGATTTCTCGTTTTTGAAATTGTTTAGATTCTTACATATAGTAATCTGAGAATTTATCTCTCACATTGTGTATCGTTAGGCTTCTGGTGAGAGCAGTTGCGGGCGGTGCGAGCGAATGCTCTGGCAAAAACAAGCAGCTTTTGTTGCGAGCATTTAGCCCGAACAAATGAACCAGAAGACTAACAACAAATTTCAAATATCTTTGGTTAGGATTTAGGGTTTTGTGCTTAGTATCTAACGTTACTATTACTATTTGTCGTCGAGCAGTTTATATACGACGTTTCTCTCTTCCCAGGCTTTCTTACGCTCATACATGTCAATGGGGAATTCCATCTGCTTCAGTTCCACCGGGGCTGATTTTTTGTCCACCAGCCCGAGCGCCAGAGCGACCCCGTAAATGATTGCTTCAGGCCGGGGCGGGCAGCCGGGAACGAAATAGTTGACCGGCATCGCTTTCTCCGCGCCGCCGCACACATTATAGCAGTCAAACCACATATTGCCGCCGATGGTGCATGAACCGATGCCGAAAACAATTTTCGGCTCGGGCATTGCCGCGTACGCGCGCTTGACCAGCGGCAGTGTCGGCCGGGTAACGGCGCCGGAAATAAGCATGACATCGCCGTGCCGGGGAGAGGTGACCAGCTTAATGCCGAAGCGCTCGACATCGTAGAAGGGCGTGAGCACGTTCAAAATTTCAATGTCGCAGCCGTTACACGCGCCGGAATTGCAATGGTATACCCACAGGGACTTGGGAAACATTTTTTTAGCCAGGTTCGATAACATCTGCTGCACTCCTCATTTCTCAGGGCGTTTGTGTTTTTCAGTCTTTTCCAGCAGCGCCGTGTCAAGGTGCTCCGTGCTGACGGGGATAAACGCGCGCATTTCCAGGTTGTCGTAGCGGTACCCTTTCATGCTCATCCGGTCTATGGCATTGGTTGTTTCGTGCTCATAGCAGCGGCCGCAGCGCTTGCAGGTGGCCATAAACAGCTCCATGCTCTGGGTGATGTCGCGCTTGTTCTCGGTTGCAAGCTCATAACTGTCGGTCATGGTGATGGCATCCTCGGGGCAGACATCAGCGCACCGGCCGCAGTAGGTGCAGCGCCCTCCATCGTAGAGCATCACGCGTATTTCCTGGCAGATATCGCGCACCATGATGGTGCGGGCAGGGCAGTGGACGGCGCAGCCGCCGCAGCCGATACACTTGTGATGATCCCAGGATGGCTGCCCCCGGAAATCGGGCGGTACGGGATGCGGCTCGAAGGGGTACTTCAAGGTTACCACGCCAGGCGTTAATGCCATCATGACCTGCTTGATTTTACTTGTCAGCCACACAATGCTTCTCCTATAGATATTTACATAGATAAATCTGAGAATTTTGTTCTCAGACTATTCAATAATGTATCCTGCGGTAGGAGCGGTTTGAGCCGCGAAACGTGCGCGCATAAATGCGCTCCTGCAAAAAATGTCAAATATCTTTGGATAGATTCTTACATAACTTAATCTGAGAATTTTGCTCTCACCTTTTATATCGTTAGGCTTTTGGTGAGAGCAGTTACGGGCGGTGCGAGCGAAGGCTCTGGCAAAAACAAGCAGCATTTCCTGCGAGCACTTAGCCCGAACAAATGAACCAGAAGCCTAACAACAAATTTCAAA
>Ga0172368_10003325_pt1 | contig 19646 bp, 22 predicted proteins | sample Lak11m_FD_114540 | JGI IMG/M metagenome (GOLD analysis project Ga0172368, IMG submission 114540) | Freshwater microbial communities from Kabuno Bay, South-Kivu, Congo - kab_022012_11m | ecosystem: Environmental > Aquatic > Freshwater > Lake | place: Democratic Republic of the Congo: South-Kivu...
TCACCTTCAAGGGCAAACATTAATGAGAGCAAATGATTTTTTAAATCTTCATACATTATTACTACCTATGTTGGTATAACGGCATTGTGCCTAAGCTGCTGCCCAGAACTGCAATACAGAATAGAACACAACTGCCAAAGATTTAGTAAACTGTGCTTAACTTTCCTCGCAAGCACAGTTTACAAGTTACTTTATTTTTTAGAACACCTTGAACAACAAACTTTACACGGAAATACTAACCCGAAAAACTCTAAAATGCTAAATGCGAATTGGCAGTCAGCTTGAGGCACGGGTTAGGTAGCTTTTAACAAACTACTTAATATTTTTATAGAGAATTATCTCAAATGGTTGACCTCGTAAAGGAACATCCTTTGATATAAATATTTTATTTCCCTTCTCCCAAATCAATTCATCTACAATAAAAGATGTATTGAATTTTAATATGTTATTCTCAATAGAATATGAACCACTGTAATTGGTTGTTCCACTTGAATAGTTGCTTAAGATACCTTCTGGGATAAAAATCTCAGCAGAAAAACTAAAATCGTTTTTGAAATTAATTTTCATATATCCACCAGAAGCAATAATATTAACCCCACCATCATTAGCACCAGGCTCAATGAAGGTTGAAGCTTCGTATAAACCAAATAATTCATCATTTGATTCTATGGAATTATCATTGCAACCAAATAATAAAAATATTTGAAGTAGAATTATTGATACTGTTTTCATTTTAATTCTCCCTTTCTGATTGCTACCTAACTATTACTTATGCCGCACAGATTAATTAATTCAGGAATACATTACTGCACGGCTTTGCATATATGTATCCCAAATGTTTTGTTTTTCGTCCATATTCGCAATAATAAAAAATAGGGTCTGCATATATGGCTTCCATCATCTTTTCAGTCTATCAGACTCTTTCCTCCAAGCCCTTTGTTGAATAAATACAATCTTCCATCTTCGGGCAGTCGTACCTCGCCCAAAGCATGCTTTTTACTTCTTCTAATAATTGAATTTCTTGTTGGTGTGTAGTGCCGCTTGCGGTAGTAAATAAAGTCGCCAAGACCGTTATGCGATCCTCGCTTCTTAAAGTTCTTCTCTGTAGATCCTCAAGCCTAATAGAGCCTCCAAACAATAAATAATTATCGTTGGGATTAACTTAACAATTATAAGCAATGCTATGCAAGAAAAAAGTGAGGATTCAGTTAATCAGTTATTAGTTGTCAGTGGTCAGATGTCATTTTTTAGTTTTGAATTTCACTTATCCCTTTCCGCTTTATACTTTCCACTTTCAACTCTCTTAGATTCTTCGGTCGCTTCGCTCCCTCAGAATGACAAGCACGCATGTAACTGTCATTCTGAACCCGATTTATCGGGTGAAGAATCTCAGTACCAAATAGTCTTGAACGACGTGCTAATCTCCAAATTCCAAAAGACAAATCCCAAACGGTGGCCTAAAAATTTTTCCGTTAAGAAGATGTTTGAGTGAAGCGTTAAATGGAAATTACTGTTCGAGTTCCGACAAAGTCGGGACGAGTTTAATTTCCGTAGCGAAACGAAAAGCATCTTTAGGAAAAATTTTTCAGCCTTGATTTTTTCGTTCTGGAGTTTACCCCGCCCTGCCGGGGTATCAAGACAAAAGAACAAGATACATGTTCTTGCGCCAAGAAAAGTAAAACAGCTAACCGGATTTTTCGGTCGCTTCGCTCCCTCAGAATGACAAGCACGCATGTAACTGTCATTCTGAGTCACGCAAAGCGTGACGAAGAATCTCCTTAATAGTTATTCCAAAAAAAATGCCGGCACTTGACCGGCATTCGTTTGTGAAAAACTATTTATCTTCTTCGTTCGCGGCTGTTGTCGCTTCCTCTGTTACTTTTTTCCTTTGAAGGAGCAGAACTCTTTTCTCGCGGTGCGCGTTCACGGCTTGGTGCAGCTCTTTCGGCAGGTTTGTTTTCGCGCGGAGCTTGTACTTCGCGTTTTCTTTCAGGTTGTTGTTCCTTAACCGCAGGCGCTTGCCGTTCTTCTCTCTGACGATTTACATCAGCTTCCCTATTCGGCCGTTGCTGCTGATCTTGCCGTTCAACATTACGCTGCGGCTGATCATTTCTTTCAATCTGAGATCTTTTTACTTCCGGCGCGCGTTCGGTTTCTCTCGTTGATCTTTCAAGATTACTTCTTCGTTCACCAACTTCAACCTTATCAACTTTAAGTGAAGAATTGCGGTCGCCTCTTTCAATGGTATAATTTCTGTCTCTCGAATTATCCGCATCTCTTGGAGTAAATACCTCAATCCGGTTTCCGCTTCTCACTATCGGCGAGCGATCAGAACCTTCGGCATTGCGGCGAACAAGGTCGGCACGTTCAATATTTTTTGCGCCGCGGTTGCGGACAGTTTCAAAATCAACACCTCTGTTGATAACGGAATTTCGGTCGTATCCGTAATCGTTACGGACTTTCGTATCGTTAAAGATTCGTTCTTTATACTGCGGGCCAACGTAATAATCATACGCATGATGATGACCAAAGTGTTTGTACTTTAAGAAGTGCCAATGTACAAACGGGATCGAAAAATTGATTGAGAAATGAATTCCCGAGTGAATATTAAATACTGCGTACGGAGGAAGCGGTGCCCAGCCGATATAATCGTCGTCGTATCTCCACTCAACCCACGCAGGCGCCCATTGATAATCCGGTACCCAAATCCATCCGTAATAATCGTCATAATGCCAGCGTCCGTAGTGATAAACAATGTATCCGAACGGCTCGTAAGAATCCCAGTACCAGCCGTCGTTCGTCCAGATCCAGGTTCCTCTATCGTACGGGAGCCAGTGACGGTTTGAAATATTCGGCCGCCAAACAACAAGTCCGCCGTCAATTTCAACCCATCTTCCGTAAGGAGTTAAACTTGAATAGAAATAATTAAATCCTACTCCTGCTTGAAAACTTTTTGCGTTCACCTCTTCGGTATGAAAAGCGAAGAAGGAAATTATTGCGAAAATGATTGCTAACTTTTTCATGACACACCTCGAATGTTTCTGATGAAAGTACAATCTTCGTGCCGTTGATTTTTTAAGGAAAGAAAGGATTTTCCGGAACGACTGTCCATTTCTTTAGACAAAAGAATATCGATTGTTGTACTCCTAATCCTCAATTACAATTCGAAATCCGGCGTCGGCACCTTTCATTTGCGGATTTCTGCTGCTTCTATCGCTAACCCTGCAGCCATCAACAACAATTTCTCCTTCACCGTGCGGAACTGAAAAACTGCTCCACGAGCCGCCGCGTAGAATTTTATAATTTCCGTTCAATGGTCCGGTCGGGTTATTTGAAGGAGACTCCGCATAGTATGTTGCGTTGTACCAATCGGAACACCACTCCCACACATTTCCGCTCATGTCAAAAAGAGCAAGCTCGTTTTCCTTTTTTGTTCCCACCGGATGTGTTTGTCCCACCGAATTTCCAAAGTTCCAGGAGACTTCATTTAAAGAATCACCACCACTAAATATGAATCCTTTACTTTTAACTCCGCCTCGCGCGGCAAATTCCCATTCCGCTTCGGTAGGCAGCCGCACGGATTTGCCAAGTTGATAGCTCAACCATTTGCAGTAATTGTTCGCGTCATCCCAAGAAATATTGGTAACTGGACGAGTATCTCTTCCCCATCCGTTATCAGAAGGTTTGGTTATTCCTTTCAACTCACAATAATGGTCATACTCTTGGAATGTCACTTCGGAAATTCCGAGAGAAAAACTTTTTAAAGTGACTTGATGCAGAGGAAGTTCATCCGTGTCTCCGTTGCCGCTGCCCATAATAAAAGTTCCTCCTTCAACATGTACCCAATTTACGGGAATACTGATAACACTGTCTTTTGCTACTACGGGTGCGGACGGACTGGAATCTTTTTTGCATCCGCCGGTGAGTAGTAAAATAGAAATAAAAAGTGAAATGAAATACTTCATCACTTGTCTCTTTCAAAAAGTTGCCGCAATTTATTTCATTACCAAACAAAACACAACAACGCAAAGTCCGTTTCGTTTCCCCTTCCAAAATAGTTTCTTGATGCGTATGTTTGTTACGGAAATTTGAATCAGTAGAAATAAGGTATAAAGAGGTTTCAATGAGATTTTCCTTGAATGTTGACCATATTGCCGTGTTGAGAAATGCACGCGGTGAAATGCAGCCCGATCCCGTAACAGCGGCGCTGCTTGCCGAGCAAGCAGGCGCTGACGGAATTGTTGTTCATCTGCGTGAAGACCGGAGACATATAAACGAACGGGACTTGCGCTTACTACGTGAGTTAATTACAACTAAACTCGATCTCGAAATGGCGGCTGTGGATGAGATAATCGGTATTGCGTGCGATGTACAGCCTGAACTGGCTACCATCGTTCCGGAAAAACGGCAGGAACTGACAACCGAAGGGGGCATCAACGTTATCGATAATATTAGTCTCCTCAAACAAACCATAAAAGATTTACACAAACGTGACATTGAGGTTTCTCTTTTTATTGAGCCTGAGATTGACCAAATTGACGCCGCCGCTGAAATTGCCTCGGATTATATAGAAATCCATACCGGAGTTTTTGCCAACGCATTAACAGAAGATGATAAATTTGAGGAACTTGAAAAAATCCGGTTAGCCGCTAAGCACGCTAAAAAACTTGGATTAGGCGTTAACGGCGGACACGGTTTGAATTATTCAAATATTAAAATGTTCCGTGAAGTGGAAGGGATTGATGAAGTGAGTATCGGACAGGCCGTAATTGCCCGTGCCGTATTTGTTGGCCTGCAAGAAGCCGTGAAAGAAATGATCCGGCTCGTCCGCTGACAAACGATTACAAAAAATAAAAAACCGCAATCCGTCGCGTTGATGAATTGCGGTTTTCTTTTTTAAAGAACTTCAAGAAACAGAACTATGCTTTCGGTGTTCCGAATTGTTCATCCAAAATGGAAGTAACTTGTTCTTTTGATTGAATGCTGCTTGTGGCTTTTACAACTTTTCCGTTTTTATAATAAATGACAAACGGTATTCCGCGGAATGATGCGCATTCTTTCAAATCACGGATAACGTAAGCGTCCGGAATATCGAATTCCATATCGGCGAATTTTACATGTTTGTATTCGCTTTCTAATTCCTGCATAACGCCGTAAACGGGAATACACATTGGACCCATTCTGCCGCAGCAGATCATAACATTTTCATTTTCTTGTAACATGTTGGCATGTTCATCTGCAGACAAAACATGTGTGAGATTCGTAAATAACATTTTCTTTCCTTCTTTTTTTATTTAAATACCTTATTCATGAACAACGGCTAAAACGTCTGCGCGCTGAACAATTTTGTAATCTTTTCCGTCAAACGAAATTTCTTCTCCGCCGTATTTGGCAAAGAGAATTTTATTTCCAACTTTAATTTTTTCTTGAAGGTCTTCATCGGTTCCAACCGCAATAACAGTTCCCATTCTTGGTTTTTCTTTAGCGGTATCCGGAATAATAATTCCCGAGTAAGTTTTTTCTTCCTCTTCAACAAAATCGACCAGCAAGCGGTCGTCCATCGGCTGTATTTTCATAGTAGCGTTCCTATTTAATATTGAGTAACTGATTAATTTTTGGTTTATCAAATCCAACGATTGGACGGTTGTTAATAAGAATTACCGGAACGCCGGTTTGTCCGGTCATCCGCTGTAAATCTCTCGCGGCTTTCTCGTCACGTGATACATCCACATCGGTAAATCGAATATTTTTTTCTCTAAAGTATCTCTTTGCGGCAGTGCAAAAACTGCACGTGGGCGTTGAGAAAACGATAACTTTCGGTTGTGTCTGCATTCTGTAATTTCCTTTTTTCTGTTCAGTAGGATGCGGAAGCCGGAAAAGAGATTCAGTAACAATTCTCTTTGATTGCAATTTCTCCGCATCTGATTTTTTTATAAATTCATACCGGTAATTTTTAATCGTTCACAGAAAGGAATTTCTTTTGAAGTATAAACTGTTAGGAAAAAGCGGACTTCGCGTATCAGAACTTTGCCTAGGAACTATGACGTTTGGAACAGACTGGGTGATTGGGGCGGATAAAGAAGAGAGTAAAAAAATATTTGACGCGTTTCTCTCGGCAGGTGGAAATTTCATCGATACCGCCAACAGATACACCGAAGGTTCAAGTGAGAAGTTTTTGGGTGAGTTTACCAAAAGCGAACGGGGAAATCTTGTTCTTGCAACAAAGTACACGCTCTACACGCACCGCGGAAGTGTCAATGACGGAGGAAATCACCGCAAGAATTTAGTTCAATCGGTTGAAGGAAGTTTAAAAAGATTACAAACCGAGTATCTCGATCTCCTCTATTTGCACGCATGGGATTTTACCGTAGAGATTGATGAAGTCCTCCGCAATCTCCAATATTTAGTTGAATCGGGAAAAGTTTTGCACCTGGCAATTTCCGACACACCGGCATGGATTATTTCACGCGGCAACACGTTAGCCGAACTTCGCGGATGGAGTTCGTTCGTAGCTGTACAGGCAGAATATAGTTTGATACAACGAAGTGTTGAACGTGATATTCTTCCGATGTGTAACGCTTCAAACGTCGCGCTAACCGCGTGGGCTCCGCTTGCAGGAGGCGCATTAACGGGTAAATATCTTAAACAGAATGATGCGCCGTTACGATTAAAACCGGGCAGCATGCGCTTAAATGAACGAAGCATGAGCATTGCAAAAGAAGTGGTAACTATCGCGGAAGAAATTAACAACGCACCCGGGAATATTGCCATCAATTGGCTTCGTGCAAAAAAGGGTACGATTATTCCCATTGTCGGCGCGCGAACGGAAGCTCAACTTGTTGAGAGTTTGAAAAGCGTTTCGTTCAATTTAACTGAAGAACAAATGCAGCGGTTAGATGAAGTCAGCAAGTTTGATATCGGATTCCCGCATGATTTTCTCGCATCGGACACAGTTAAAGAAGTTGTCTTCGGCGGAACGAGAGATAAAATAGAATGGTAACGAAGCATGCGTGTTTTCACGTTTCGCCATTGATGATTGTTTTTCTTCTTCTGGCCTGCACTTCTCTTTTTTCGCAGTCACCGCACGAAGCCTCATTAAAACTTGATTGCGGAGATTGTCATTCATCAAAAAGTTGGACACAAGTTTCCGGAGCCATGAAATTTAATCACACATCCACCGGATTTGACTTGATCGGTGAGCATAAAACAGTGCCTTGCAAAGGGTGTCACCAAACACTAAATTTTTCACAAGCCGGACAAAATTGCAGCGACTGCCATGTTGATGTTCACAATGCAACTACTTCTTTAGTCTGCGAAAAATGTCATACTCCTGTTAGTTGGCTGGTGCACGATGTAAGAAAGCTGCATCAGAACAGCCGCTTCCCGTTAGTGGGAATGCACGCAGTTATTCCATGCGAAGATTGTCATAAAAATTTCAGCAGTTATAAATTCGATATCATCGGCATTCAATGCTTTGATTGCCACGCGAACAAATATTACGCAACCACCAACCCGAATCACATTGCAAGCGGTTTTGATACCCGCTGCGAAACATGCCATAATCTTGCAAACGATTGGAGTTTCTATCACGACGCCGTCTTCCCCATTTACACCGGATCGCATAACGGAACATGGAATGCATGTACAGACTGTCACGCGTCGGCACCCAATTATGCTGATTTTTCTTGCTTGAATTGTCATGAACACTCGCAGACCAAAATGGATGAAAAACATAATGGTGAAGTAGGAGGATACCGGTACGAAAGTCACGCGTGCTATTCTTGTCACCCACAAGGAAGCGGAGGGGGATGATGAAATTTGTTCTCATGTTTTTTTTGTCTGTTGTAAGTCTCTTTCCGCAAGCGAAACAAATCATAGGGACGGTAACATATTATTCTTCGCAAAATTTTTATGTCCGTTTCGAGGATGCGTCCCAGCTTGCAATTGGTGATACCCTTTGGGTAAGTTCATCCACTACTGCCGCCGGAATAATCAAGTTTCTCTCTTCGCAATCCGCAGCGTGCAGTTACATCGGAAGAGATAGTATCCCGGTACAAACTTCCGTTTATGTTTTATCAAAACGGACTACTCCATCAAACACTACTACCGGGTCTCAAATCGGCGAAACCGGCGTGTGGAAAGATTTACATCCGAAGGGCACGAATGAAACGTTGGAAGAAAATCTTTTTGATATTAGCGGCAGAATTTCACTCCGTTCCTTCACAAATTATTCTTCGTATTCACCGCATACACAAAATCAATATTGGCGGTACGGACTTTCGCTCCGCAGCCAGCGCGTGGGGATGAAAAATCTCGAGTTCCAATCATCGGCAACGTACGGATACAGAGCTGACGCTTTAAAAAACAGCGGAAGCATTTGGAATAATTTAAAAGTGTACGACTTCTTTTTCTCATTTAAACCCGAGCCGTCACTCGTCATTCAAGCCGGAAGAATTCGGAATCAGAATCTTTATTCGCTTGCTACCTTTGACGGACTGCTTATGAACTATTCCTTTTCGCATTTCTCCGCCGGAGCGTTTTTCGGCTCTCACCCCGATTGGCAGACTATGGGATTGAATATAAAGTTGTTGGAGTTCGGAGCCTTTGTATCGAGAGAAGACCAAATAAACGGAGTCTTTCTGTTCAACAACCTTTCCTTCGCAAATCAAACAAATACCGGAAAAACTGATCGAAGATATATCTACTTTTTAAATCGAACGCGTACAAAAGATTTTGCCTTATCTTTTTCTTCCGAAGTTGACCTTTATCAGGTTGAGTCGGGTATACCAAAATCTATTTTCAAACCGACGAGTATTTTCGCATCTGCTCTTTACCGGTTTGATAGAAAACTTTCTGTCGATCTCAGTTACGACGCGCGAAAAACCGTTTACTATTTCGAAACATTCAAGTCCTCCATTGACAGCATCCTTGATGCACGCATGCGTCAGGGTCTTCGTCTGGGAGCTTACTACCAATTGTTGCGCACTCTTTCCATTTCGTTAAACGGCGGATTTGCGACACAAACCAACGATCTCCACCCTTCTTTTCATGGGGGAACTTCCGTAACCGTTAATGAGTTAACAACATTAGATTTCTCTCTTACAGGTGATTTCACCTACTTGCAGAGTAATTATTTAAATGGATTCGCTTACGGGTTACGCGTAGCGAAAAGTTTTAACGAATATAATCTTGACGCAGGACTTGCCTTAAGAAGAGTCGATTATCTTTTTGTTCGTAATACTTCCGACGGAGTTGCCCAAAATATTATTGATGCCGATGTAAACTGGTTCGCGTTCAATAATCTTTCACTCTCGTTGATGTATGAATTTGTTTCGGAGAAAAGATTTTCTTCCCATAGACTCTTCATTGGAGTAAGCCGCGCATTTTAATTTTAAAAGAAGCGAATAATAAATGAAGAAGACAGCATTGATCACCGGCGCAACCGCCGGAATCGGATATGAATTAGCAAAAATATTTGCAAGAAACGGTTACAATTTACTTATCACCGCACGGAGCGAAAACGCGCTGCAATCTGAAAAGTCGGAACTTGAAAAAGAATACGATATTACCGTTGATTACTTTGTTAAAGACCTTTCTCTTGCAAACGCACCGGAAGAACTTTATGCTTTTGTCAAAGAGAAGAATATCATCGTTGATGTACTTGTAAATAACGCCGGAATCGGCAACAGCGGCGCTTTCTCTGAAACAGAACTGCACCGGGAACTTACCATGATCAATTTGAATATTTCCGCGGTAACGAAGCTGACAAAATATTTTTTAAAGGAAATGGTCGCCCGTAAAAGCGGGAAAGTTTTGAATGTTGCTTCAACTGCGGCATTTCAACCGGGACCGCTGATGGCAGTGTATTACGCGACAAAAGCTTACGTTCTCTCATTCACCGAAGCAATCTCAAATGAAATTGCCGGAAGTGGTGTTACCATTACCGCACTTTGTCCCGGACCGACGAAAACGCTGTTTCAAGATGCGGCAGAATTGAACTCTGTTCGGCTCTTCAAACTTTTAAAAGTTGCCGAGGCAAAAGATGTTGCGGAATATGGTTACCAACAAATGCTCAAAGGGAAAGTGATAGCGATACCGGGACTGATGAATAAGATCGGCGCAGAATCAGTACGCTTCTCTCCACGCTTTATGGTAAGAAATATTGTTCGTAAACTGCAAGAAGAAGCGTAAGGGACATTCCCCACGTGGAAAAAACTCATTCCAGATTTCAGTTAATTGCAGCATTCGCGGCGGTTTACATTATTTGGGGTTCAACCTATCTTGCTATTAAGTTTGCCATAGCTACCATCCCGCCTTTTCTTATGGTAGGTTCAAGATACCTCGTCTCAGGAGTAATCATGTTTATTCTTGCCCGTATTTTCAGCAAAGAAAAAATAAAGCTTCGATACTGGAAAGACTCATTTATTATCGGCGGCGCGTTGTTACTCGGGGGCAACGGCGGTGTTGTTTGGGCGGAACAGTACGTCCCCTCTGGATTAGCAGCGCTCATCGTTGCAACCACCCCAATATGGATGGTGCTGTTTGATTGGATTAATCCGCATGGAAGTAAACCTACTTTAAAAATTGTCGCTGGACTCATTCTTGGATTTTTAGGATTGTTGGCAATGATGAGTCCCGGTTCATTTATTTCCGGTGAGCAGGTAAACGTGTACGGATTCGGGGCGCTTATTTTTGCGACCATTTCATGGGCAGGCGGTTCAGTCTATTCCCGCAGAGCCGATTTACCTCAATCGAAATTTTTGATGGTAGCTATGGAAATGTTAGCGGGCGGACTATTAGTCTCAACTTTTGCCATTCTGAAAGGTGAAGTAAACTCGCTTCATTTCAACTTGATAACCATACAGTCAATGTTGTCACTCGGCTATCTTATTCTCTTTGGTGGCGTTATTGGATTTACTTCATACATGTGGTTGCTCGAAGCAGCGGGTCCGGCAAGAGCCTCAACGTATGCTTATGTTAATCCGGTTATGGCTGTGTTTCTCGGCTGGTTCCTTGGTGGTGAAGAAGTTACTTCACGAATATTTGTCGCAGCCGTGTTTATTGTGCTTGGGGTTGTTTTTATAATTACGAAAAAAGAATTTTTTAAATTGCGGAAATCCAAGAACGAGTAAGAAAATCTCGCGCAGCTAACGAAGCATAAAATCAACGATGGCTTTTGCATGAAGTAACGTTGTATCAAACAACGGCAACCTGCAATCTTCCTGTTTAATAAGAATAGGAATCTCAGTGCAGGCAAGCACAATCCCCTCGGCGCCCTGTTCATTCATCTGATTTATAATTTGAAGAAACCGCTCTTTTGTCTCAGCCTTGAATATATCCTTCGCCATTTTTTTGAGAATAGTATAATGAATAAATTCTCGAACAGGCAACGCCGGAGTTATTGTTGTTATTCCAACATCGGCAAGTTTATCCTTATAAAAGGACTGTTCCATCGTAATTCTCGTTCCAAGCAACCCAACTTTTGCTACTTTATTTTTTGCAATCTCTTTTGATGTTTCTGTTGCAATGTTTATTAACGGAATCGAAATATTATTTTGGATCTTATCAGCAATGATGTGCGGTGTGTTCGCGCAGAAAGCAAATCCATCAGCCCCCGCGCTTTCAAGTGTTTGGGCTATGGTTAAAAATTTCTCCGTTAACTCTTCCCACTCATTTGGATCAACCCGGGGATTAAATTCTTCAAAGTTTACAGAGTACAAAAGAATTTTAGCAGAACTTACACCTCCCTTTCTTTGGTTAACCTATTGATTTATCAACATGTAATAATCAACTGCTGAAACCCAAGTCGTTCCACCGATTAATCCGATCGTTTTCATATCCATTTAAACCTACACGAATCAAGTTTGGGATTCAGTATTTATGGGGACTTTCTTTTTGATGACTGCCGCAACCACCAACGATGTTATTGTGCCCATAATAAGCGCACCAAATATTCCCTGAAGGATATAGCTGTAAATATTGAAATACTCTTTCGCTTCCTGCGGCTGCATTTTATTCATCTTCACAGAGTAGTTTTGAAAGTCTGTAAAGAAGTGAGGATTTATAAAATTGTGAAAGATGAAAAGAACAACCGGCGTTAGCACCGCAACCACAGTTGAAACGAGAATGCCCGTTACCAATGCTTTGAGAAAAGTGATTTCTCCGCCAAGTTCGGCTCGCTTTGCAAGGATAGCGTAAGTCATAATAATTATTGCCGGTACGGCAAAAAAATTGGTAATCACATGATGCAGTTGAATAAACGTGGTCTGCACACCAAAGAGAAATTCAATCAACAGCCACACTAATTGCGCTATCGAAAAAAATACACCGAATTTAATTTCTGTTTTCATAACCGTTCCTTTCTTCCGGAACTTGAAAATTGTTTATTCTTCATCGCTTCTCAGTTGTTCAAGCACGCTAAAATCTTCAAGCGTTGTTGTATCGCCCACAACATTGCCGCTTGTCGCAATTTCGCGAAGCAGACGCCGCATAATTTTGCCGCTTCGTGTTTTCGGCAGTCCTTCGGAAAAACGAATTTCATCCGGTTTTGCGATGTGCCCAATTTCCTGCGCAACGTGATTCCGTAATTCTTCTTTTAAAAGAAGCGACGGTGACTTTCTGTTTTCAAGCGTAACGAACGCTACAATGGCGCTTCCTTTTATTTCATCGGGACGCGCAACTACGGCGGCTTCGGCAACATCTTGATGACTCACTAACGCACTTTCGATTTCCGCCGTGCCCAAACGGTGGCCGGAAACATTTATAACATCATCAACTCTACCCATAACCCAGAAATAGCCGTCTTTATCTTTTCTTGCGCCGTCTCCGGTAAAATAATACCCTTTGTAATCGCTGAAGTATTGTTTCTTGAACCGCTGATTATCACTGTAAATCGTTCTCAGCATTGAAGGCCATGTATCTTTTATTATTAAAAATCCTCCCGATCCCGGAGGCACAGTTTTTCCTTTTTTATCAACTACTTCCGGAAGTACTCCAAACATTGGCATCGTGCAAGAGCCGGGTTTTGTAGGAGTGATGCCGGGTAACGGAGAAATCATGATTGCACCTGTTTCGGTTTGCCACCACGTGTCAACAATCGGGCATCTCCCTTTTCCAATTATTTTATGATACCACATCCATGCTTCGGGATTGATCGGTTCACCAACTGTTCCAAGCAGCCGCAGACTTGATAAATTGTGCTTCAATACCCATTGTTCTCCCCAACGGATAAACGCGCGAATGGCGGTTGGCGCCGTATAAAAAATATTGATTTTATATTTGTCGATAATTCTCCAGAATCTGTCCGGCTCCGGATGATTTGGTGCGCCTTCATACATTACCGAAGTTGCCCCACTGAGCATTGGTCCGTATACGACGTATGAATGTCCCGTCACCCAACCGATATCAGCGGTACACCAGTAGATGTCTTCATCTTTCAGATCGAAGACATACTTTGAGGTAAGGTAGGTGTTTACCATGTATCCGCCTGTAGTGTGAAGAATTCCTTTGGGTTTGCCGGTGGTGCCGGAGGTATAAAGAATGTACAACGGATGTTCGGCATCGAGATGTGCGGCAGGATTAACATCATTTACCGATTGCATTATTTCATGCCACCAGTGATCGCGTCCCGGATACATGGAAATATTCGACTCCGGAATCCTTCTGTACACCACAACGTTTTCAACGGTTGGTGTTCCCTCAAGCGCTTTATCAACAGCGGGTTTTAAATAGACAAGCGCGCCTCTCCGCATCGCGGCGTCTTGCGTTATCACAAGTTTCGCTTGCGCATCGTTAATTCTATCTTTTAATGCTTCAGAACTAAATCCGCCAAAAACTACTGTGTGAACCGCGCCGATTCTTGCGCACGCTAAAATTGCTATTGCTAATTCCGGCACCATCCCCATATACACCGCAACGCGATCTCCTTTACCAACTCCCAATTGCTTAAGCACATTCGCGAACTTACACACTTCACGATACATTACTTGGTAGGTAAGGATTCGTGTTTCGCCGGTTTCTCCTTCCCAAATAATCGCCGCTTTATTTCTTCTCCACGTGGTAAGGTGGCGGTCAAGGCAGTTGTAACTTAAATTAGTTTTTCCACCGATAAACCATTTTGCGTTCGGCGGGTTCCATTGTTTTACTTTCGACCAATGTTTAAACCAATAAAGTTCGTCGGCAACATCACCCCAAAATTTTTCCGGATTAAGTAACGACTCCTTGTACATCTTTTTGTACTGAGCCATCGATTTAATATTTGCCTGCTGGGTAAATTCTTTACTCGGTTGAAAAACGCGTTTTTCTTCAAGCACTGATGTGATATTTTCTTGGGACTGCTGCGAACTCTTCTTCATTTCGGCTCCTCTTTGAAATAACTGAATTGTGCCGTTAAAATAGAAATTGAACGGAAAAAATCAAATAGCTGGGAATGGGATTTTGGAAAATCGGAGGCGGTAAAGAATGATTATTCTTGTTCGTTTCTCTTCAAGAAAATTTCATCTTCGGAGATAAATACTTTTGAGCAGAATTCTCCTTTAAACTTTCCGGTTTTTCTGCAATTGGCAAAGTTATCCTGAACCTTCTTTTTACTTTTGCTTTTTTCATCAAAAGCAAAGTCGTCAAGATCGTGATCACATTCGGTACAGAATTCCAGCGGAACTTCTTGAGTTTCTTCTTTTTGTTTTCGTTGTCTTTTCATAACTATCTCATAGCGCAAATTACTTTTTCGTCTCTTAAAAAAAAAGCAGAAAATCGCAGCTCAAGGGGAACTGAGGGTGATTTCCGTTAAATAAATAAGCTTATGAATTCTTAACACTAATTCTTTCTACAAAGTTCACTAACGGATTAATTTTTCCCCTTTGCCAAAAGAAAACGATAGTGTATTTTAGCGGTAGAAATTTTCTCGAACCGATCCGGAAGGACGGTTACGTTTTTCAAACAATCATATTTTAGGACTTGATCCATTAGACAGGCACCTATGAACAAACACTCTTGTACGTTTCTTTCATTAATATCCTTCATCAGGCTTTCCCGATCTCACACTACCATTTGCAGTGAACCACAAAACATTTCGTTGAGAAATGAGTGTTCCCAATGAAAACGGTAAAAGAATTTCAACAGATGCGCGATGCCGGAGAAAAAATTTCCGTTGTTACGTGTTACGATTATTGGTCTGCTTTAATTCTGGACGAAAGCGATATTGACGCCGTTCTTGTAGGCGATAGTACCGCAATGGTCATGCATGGATTTGAAACAACAATTAACGCCGAACTTGAAATGATGCGTTACCATGTAGCGGCCGTAAAGCGTGGATTGAAAAATAAATTTCTGATCGCCGACATTCCTTTCCTTGCCCATAAAAAGGGACTAACTTTTTTCATCGATGCGGTAGATGCACTCATGAAAGCCGGCGCGCATGCAGTTAAAGTTGAAGGTGCTGACCAAAATCTTGAAAACATTAAACACTTAGTTCTCTCCGGTGTTCCCGTCATGGGGCATTTAGGACTTACACCTCAATCGATCCATCAATTCGGCGGAAATAAAGTGCAAGGCAAGGACAACGGCTCTTCGGAAAAAATTCTTATGGATGCAAAAGCGTTGGAAGAAGCTGGTTGTTTTTCTCTTGTGCTGGAAATGATTCCTTCAACGCTTGCAAAAAAAATTACGGATTCAATTTCAATACCAACTATAGGAATAGGTGCGGGTGCAGATACTAGCGGTCAGGTGCTTGTCTTTCAAGATTTGCTCGGCCTCTCAAAAAATTTCAATCCGAAATTTCTTCGTAAATATTTTGAAGGATATACGGTTATTAAGTCGGCGTTGAACGCTTTCAACGGAGATGTAAAGAACCATACCTTTCCTTCCGCTAAGGAGAGTTATTGATGACACATGTAATTACCTCTGTTAACGAATGGAACGATAGCTACATAAAAGAAAACTTGTCTCGAAACCGGTTGGGATTCGTCCCCACTATGGGAGCGCTGCACCGGGGACACGTGTCGCTCATAAAGCAATCGGTGACGGAAAATCAAAAAACGGTGGTGAGCATTTTTGTTAACCCCACTCAATTTAATGATCCCAATGATTTACAAAAATATCCGAAGACATTTGACCAAGATTTACACTTGATGAATGAGGTTGGTGCGGATTATCTTTTCTTCCCGAATTACAACGAACTCTATCCCGATAACTTTGCCTACAAAGTAGAGGAAGATTCCTTCAGTAAACTATTATGCGGAGCTCATCGGCAAGGACATTTTACCGGCGTACTTACTGTGGTATTAAAACTTCTCAATATCATCAAAGCGGGCAAAGCTTACTTTGGTGAAAAAGATTATCAGCAATTCAAGCTGATACAGGAGATGGCAAAAACATTTTTTCTTCCCGTCGATATTGTTGCATGTCCGACAGTCCGGGATGAAGATGGGCTGGCACTTAGTTCACGGAATGTTCATCTATCGCCCGCAGAAAGAACATTTGCACTTCACTTCCCCCGGTTGCTTCAATCAAACAATTCATGCAAACAGATTGCCACAAAGCTTACTGAGCTGGGATTTATAGTTGATTATATTGAGGAATATGACGGACGGCGGTTTGGCGCAGTTCATGTCGGAAAGGTAAGATTGATTGACAATGTCAAAGTATAAAATACTTTTTAAAATTACCGGTTCGATTGCCGCGTACAAAAGTGCCTCTTTAATTTCTAAACTTGTGCAAAATAATTGCGAGGTAAAAGTTGCTGCGACTTCTTCAGCTCTCAATTTTATTGGCATAGCCACTTTAGAAGGGCTTACCGGAAACAGAGTGTTGACCGATGCATTTGAAGAAGGAACTCTGATGAGTCATATCGACCTAAACAAGTGGGCTGACCTTACCATCGTTTGTCCTGCATCAGCAAATACAATAAATAAATTTGCAGCCGGTATAGCCGATACATTGGTTACATCCCTTTTTCTTGCACGCGACGCTCACAAACCGTACCTCATCGTTCCGGCGATGAATACAGCCATGTACGAACATCCCGCGACACAACAATCGCTGGCAAAACTTGAATCCTGGGGAGCGGAAGTGCTTCCGACATCAGAAGGATATCTTGCATGCGGAGATACCGGCAAAGGAAAAATGCTTGAACTGGACATCGTATACGAATATATTTTACAAGCTCTGAAGAAGGAAACTACTTTCAAAGAAAAAAAACTTGAGGTCATGATAACTTCAGGCGGAACGAAAGAAAACATCGACGGAGTTCGTTTTCTTGCCAATCTTAGTACAGGAAAAACCGGGGCAGCCATCGCCGAGTACTTTGTGCGGGTTGGACATAACGTTACGTTTCTTTATGCTGATAATTCATCGGAACCGAAAGTCCAAACAAAGAATCAAAAATATATTGCCTATGATGATTTGAAAGAAAATCTTTTTGCAATGTGTGAAAAGAAAACATTTGATGCGGTTATTCACCTTGCGGCTGTGGCGGATTATTCTCCGTATCAAATCGAAACGGGTACAGAGGTTTCTTCTCTTCCCTTAAAACACAAACTTGATTCAACTTCAGACGAGATAACTCTTCGCTTCAGGCGAAATGAAAAATTGATTACTCAAATCAAAAAAAAATCTCAAAATAAAAATGTTTTCCTCGCGGGATTTAAACTAACAAATACACCAAATGCAGATGAGCGAAAGAAAGCAGTTGACAAACTCTTTTTAGAAGCCGGTTGCGATGTCGTCATTTCAAATGACATTAATGATCGAGATGATGAAAACCGTCAGACAAATTTTTCAGTCTTTTCACCAGTCGAGAGAATTGCCGAGTGTAAGTCCGTACAATTGCTTGCACAAGAAATCGAGAAACAAATTTTAGAAAAAAGAAAGGTTCCCTCATATGATGCTTTGTCTTGATGTCGGTAATACTCAAATGCATGGAGGTGTCTTTGAAGAAGAGAAGTTGATCTCTCAATTCAGAAAAACATCTAAACAAGAATTTTCTTCCGATGAATTTGGAGTATTTCTTCGCTCCGTGTTGAGAGAAAGTCATATTGACCCGGATAAGATAAAAGCAATATCTATTTGCAGTGTTGTTCCGGATTTAAATCATTCGCTTCGCAACGGTTGCCTGAAATATTTTAACACCGAACCATTTTTCTTAAAGCCGGGTGTGAAAACGGGATTAAAAATTCAGTACCGGAATCCTTTAGAAGTAGGTGCCGACAGAATAGCAAACGCGATTGCCGGAATGCATCTTCATCCGAACAAAAATCTTATCATTGTTGATTTTGGAACGGCAACTACCTTCTGCGCTATCTCGAAAAAGAAAGAATATCTCGGAGGAATTATTATTCCGGGGGTCAAAATTTCGATGGAGGCTTTAGAAAGTAAGACCGCTCAGCTCCCTACGGTAGAAATCAAAAAAACCGACGCTGTGATTGGGAAGTCAACCGTTGAAAGTATTCAGTCAGGATTGTATCATGGACAAATCGGTATGGTTCGGGAATTAACAGCAAGAATAATTGAAGAAGCTTTTACGGATGAAAACCCCGTTGTACTTGGTACCGGAGGATTTTCACGCCTGTTTGAAAATGAACATCTCTTTCAAGAAATTATACCAACACTTGCGCTCCAGGGTTTGGCCTTTGCGTACAAGTTGAATCAAAAATAAAGGAAGGAAACATTGTGCTACGGACGTTGTTGAAATCAAAAATTCATCGTGCTTCGGTTACCGGTGCGTATTTAGATTATGAAGGCTCCATTGCTGTTGACCCGCAGTTATGTGCTGCAGCCGATTTACACGAATTTGAAAAAGTAGACATCTATAATGTGAATAACGGTGCGCGCTTTTCAACGTATATAATTTTCGGAAAACCGGGAGAAATTAGTTTGAACGGCGCCGCTGCCAGAATGGTTCAAATTGGTGACCTCGTTATACTTGCAAGTTATGCTGAGTATGACGAGGAAGAAGTAAAAGCACACAAGCCTAAAATTATTTTAGTTGATGAGAAAAACAATCTCACGCAAAAGATTTAGTTATGCTCTTTGAGTTTCTCCTTATGAACTTTGTGGTGAAAAAAGTTTTACCACAAGGACAAAAAATATAAGAGAAAAATTATTTCAAAAGAATAAATTTCTTTGTGTCTGTAAACTCACCGGCAGACAAAGTGTAGAAGTACATTCCGCTTGCCAACGGTTTTCCGATTGTAGTAAATTGTGCAGTATAGCTACCTATCTCTTTCCATTCGTTTACAAGGGTCGCGATTTCATTACCAAGCAGATCATAAACTTTTAGCGTTACAAAGCTCTTTGACGGAATTTGGTAATTAATAGTTGTGCTAGGGTTGAATGGGTTGGGGAAATTTTGTTTTAATAAAAAATCTTCCGGCAAGTTATTTGGTTCGTCGTTTTTTATATCTGTTACTGTAAGTGTATCTAAAAATCTGAATACTCCTTGAAAAGTGTTTATAAAAACCCGTCGTGGATTTCCTTCATCTGAGTAGATACCAACTACAGAACCTGTATATACTCTCCTCCAAGTTTTGCAATCATCTTCCGTAAGATATAATCCCCCTTTAGTAAATTGATCTGTAAAAGCAACTCCACCTCCTCTAACGCCAACATAGATTCTTCCACTTTTATTAGGGTCTAATAGTACAGTTGGA
>Ga0172368_10003326_pt1 | contig 19638 bp, 20 predicted proteins | sample Lak11m_FD_114540 | JGI IMG/M metagenome (GOLD analysis project Ga0172368, IMG submission 114540) | Freshwater microbial communities from Kabuno Bay, South-Kivu, Congo - kab_022012_11m | ecosystem: Environmental > Aquatic > Freshwater > Lake | place: Democratic Republic of the Congo: South-Kivu...
ATCGTCCCCCTCCTGGGCACACGTCCGAGGCTATCTTTATTTTACTTCCCTGCGTTTTTTAATACATGCAAACATATTTTAATTGTTTGTTTTGCATCGAATTATATGCTCATGAGTTTTTTTGTCAACAAAATATATTTCTTGAGTTTCTTCTGCAAGCTTAGCGGTACTTCTCCATATCCCGCGCCACGTCTTCAAGACCCAGAGCCTTCAGCCGCTCGGCAGTGGGTATGCCGGTCTTTTTGTCCCAGCCGCGGAAGTCATAATACTGGTCAAGCATGTCATCAAGCATCTGGCGGCTTATGGCCATGCCTTTGGACGGGCCAGTCTTGATCGGCTCCTCCATGAAGCGGGGGGGGAGCCGGTCATGCTCCCGGCGATAGCCCTCCCGCACGCTGAAGGCGCGGATAATATTCCACATGCGCTCGGCAGTGGTGCGGGCTTCATCCAGGGTAAGCGTCATGCCGGTCGCGACATTAAGGCTTCTGACGACAAGGTCGGTTATATCCAGCGGCCCCCAGATGTTCTCGGTCAGATGGCACAGGAGCAGGGAATCAGTAAGTATCATCAGGTGATTGATGCGGGCGGTATATTCGCCCTTTCCCTCTATGGTTTCCCGGGGCACAAGGCCGGAGCGCTCGCCCGTGGGCCGGCCGTCATGGTGGCTGCCGCCGCGGGGACCCGTGGCGTACCCCAGGGCAAACCCGGGCATCCCACGCGCTGAATGCCCGGCATAGGTGAGGCCTTTGCCGTGCATGGCAAAATATTCTGAGCCGTTGCCGATTTTTTCCGCCGCGCGCTTGACCCCTTCGGCAAGCAGCCCCCCCAGAGCGCCGTCGCGACGGGCAATCTTTTCTATCACCGGTATAATAAGATCGGCCCGGCCGAATTTCAGGTCAATGCCGTCAGTGTCCTTGAGCGTCAGCAGCCCGCGCTCATAACATTCCATGGCAAAGGCGATGGCGACGCCGGCTTCTATCGCGTCCACACCCAGGTCGTCGCAGAGCCGCTCCGCTGCGCAAACCACTTCAATGTCATTGTGCCCGCACATGGAGCCCAGGGAAAAGATATCTTCATATTCAGGCCCTTCATTCCTGACCCCCTCGTACGGCCCGGATCCGACAATGCTCAGCTTGCCGCAGCGCGACGGACAGGCAAAGCAGGATTTATCCCGCTTGACAATTTTTTTTCGCATGGTGTCCCCGGACAAGCCCTCTGCTTCAGTGTAAAACTCATCCTGCCAGTTTTTATAGCCGAACAGCCCCAGGGAATTGTTGGCATTCACCAGCACCGGTGTTCCGTAGCGGGGAAGTATCTCCGCGGTTGCGGGATTGGCGTTGAAGCGGGCGAAAACCTCGTCAAGGAACAGCTTCATACGCTGCATGTCAGGAACTTCCACAGACCTCTGTCCCCTGACCGCTACCGCCTTGAGCTGCTTGGATCCCAGCACGGCCCCGAGGCCGCCCCGGCCCAGCGCCCGGCATCCGCAGATGACGCAGGCAAACCGGATGAGCTTTTCTCCTGCCGGGCCGATTGCCGCGATCTGAATTTCTTCTGAACCGAGTTCCTCGAACAGGGCAAGCTGCACCTGAACGGTGTCCATGCCCCACAGGTGCTGCGCGGGGCGCAGCTCTACATAGCCGTCATCAATGAACAGGTAGACCGGCTGCGGGGAGTTGCCCTCAAAAATTACTCCGTCATAGCCCGCGAATTTAAGCTCCGGGCCAAAGTGCCCGCCGGCAGAGCTGTAAAAAAACGAGTTGGTCAGCGGCGACTTTGCATACAGGCCGATGCGGTTGGCAGTGGGAATCATGGTACCCACCACCGGGCCGGTAAGAAAGATAACCTTATTCTCCGGAGATAAGGGGTCAATGCCGGGACTGAGCTCATCATAGAGTATGCGTGCGGCCATGCCCGCTCCGCCGATATAGCCTTCCGCAAGCTCATTGGTCAGGGGCTCATCCTTAAAGGTCCCGGCTGTTAGATTTACCCGGAGCAGTTTCCCGGCATACCCTTTATATCTGAAATCACTGCGGTACATGGGTCGGCTCAGCCTCCATCAAACGGAATCATAACGGTCACCGCGTCCCCCTGCGTGAGGGAGACATCCAGGTCCGTGGTAGTGCGATATACGGTCTCATTAATCATGACAAGAAACGGCACGATCTCGCCGCTCATCTGATCCCTGATCTGGCGGTCAAAGGCCGCGCCGTAGCGCTGCGTTAAGAGAGCAAAAAGCCCGCCGATGGTGGTTCCGGCGGCAATATCAAGATCGAGTTCTGCGCTGCCCAGGATATCCCGGATGTTGGCGAATGATTTAACGGTTACCTTCATCAGTTTTCCCGCGGCCCGTGGCCTTTTTTAGCCACGCAGCAGCCACCTGCTCAGCCAGGACTATTTTTTTATTATCATGCTTGGGGTTTTGCGGATTGAAGCTGATACAGGCGGCCGGGCAATAGCGGAGGCACGCTGGTTTGCCGCCGCAGGCGTCGCAGTGTCTGGAATAGACCGGCACCGGGACTTCCGGGAAGCCGATAAAGTTCACCCTGATGCGGGCCTTCTTCGGATTGAAGGTGTTCTCCCTGCTCATGGAGCACGCCAGCTCGCAGAGCCGGCAGCCTGTGCAGCGATCAGTATCAACAGATAAAAATTTTCTCATGTCTTCAGGGGGACTCTAAAAATAGTAAAATTAGGCGTAGATTCTTACATAGCTTAATCTGAGAATTTTGCTCTCACAGTGTGTATCGTTAGGCTTCTGGTGAAAGCAGTTGCGGGCGGTGCGAGCAAAGGTTCTGGCAAAAACAAACAAGCATTTATTGCGAGCATGCAGCCCGAACAAATGAACCAGAAGCCTAACAACAAATTTCAAATATCTTTGGCTATAATTTTCAAAGCAATTAATGAATAACGTAGTATTTTTTCTTCCCGCTGCTAAGCGTAAAACCAAATTATTAGAGGTACCCTTCAATTCACCGGCCTGTAAAAATATCGAATGCGGAATTACAGTGCGGAATACTAACTGTTTTGCAATGAGGGCGATATGAAAATATGTGTTGGCGGCAGGAAGCGCGTCAGCCCTGTTGTTGCAGGTGCCCGTATATACTTCTTATTACATATACCGTTTATGGTGATAAATATCCAGAACTTTTTTCTCCGGCGTGCCGCGCCCGCGCCGGAGTTCAAGGCTCTGCGCCCTACTGCACCGGAATGGCCCGGGAGAGGTCGGAAATAAGCTGTCGGGAAAACTTTTCCATGGCCCGGCTCATGCCCTGCGCGAATCCGGCAGGCCCTTTTTCCCCAAACGGCTCGGCAAAGAGGTAGTTTTTCCGGCAGACAACCATTTTTGTTACTTCTTTCTGCGCGGTATCAAGCAGCGTCACATAAACACTGAGCACCGCTTTTCTTCCCGCGGGCTCATCGACCTCCGCAAACTGCTCAATCTCACCTTCGAGGGCGAACCGGGCTTTATTGAGTTCACGATAGGAAAACACCCCGCTGAAAAGGTTCTGTTTCCTTAAATCCCGGAGCAGGTAATCGGTGACCATGTCGCCCGGGTTCACGCGCCACGAGCTGCGCTGATACTGCTGGAGCTTGAACGGCGCCGGCTGATAGATCATGGCGGTGCTGTTGTAACTCTGGACCACGGTAAACAGGTTCACGCGCAGGACATGCGGAGCTGCGGCCAAACCCTGAACCAGCGGCGACGTATATTCCAGCGTGTATTTCCACTGCACCTGCGTCCGCCCGCGCAGTCCGCCGCAGCCGCACAGAACCAGCACGAGTGACATGATACCGGCCGCACTGGTACAGCGGCCAATGAGTTTTGGCAAATAATTTTCTTTTCCTGCCAGACTGTGTCGCATCGCGCAAACCCTCCGTTTCTTATTATTCATCCCGCCCCGTTGACACCGGGTTGCTGAAAATAACCTGTGAGGGGCTGCTGTCCAGCTGCTCCAGAAGCGTGTTCAGGGAATCGGATGCCCTCCGGAGATTATCGCTGACAATTTTTAAATCAACGGCCAGGGTACGGGAATTGTGATCCAGGCCGTCAATCAGGCTGCCGGCCGACTGCAGCTCATCGCGTGCCGTATTAATAAATGTGCGGCCATCAGCTACAAACCCCTTTACTTCTCCCAGAATGTCGGGAACCGAGCCGTTCTCCGCGGTAAGCCGTTGAATATTGCCTGCAATGGTATCAAGCTTCGCGGTAATGGAATCAATATTTTTAGTGATACGATTTATATTCTCGCCGGTCAAAATCTTGTTGATGGTTGCAACGGTCGACTGTATCTGGGACGAAATACCTTTGAAATCAATCGTCTTCACCCCGGAGAGAATGTGTTCTAAACTCGACAGCAGCAGTGCGATGTCCGAGGGACGGGACGGGATGACCGGATACTCAGTAACAAACTCGATCTTCGGCGAGAGGTCGGGGGCCTTCGGGTCCTTCTGGTCAAGCTCAATGAATACCAGGCCGGTGATGCCCGCGGATTTCAGCTGCGCAACCAGCTCACTGGCGTTCTCTGCCTTCAGGTTGATCTTCATGATGATTTCTATCAGCTTATTGTCAGGGGCAACCCGTATCTTTTCAACATTGCCGACATCAACGCCGCGGTATTTTACCGCTGAATCCATCTGCAGGCCCTGCACGGATTCATTGAAGTACGCGGCATACACCTGCCCCTTTTGAAAGTACTTCGACGCGCTCAGCCACACGATCAAAGCAGCGCCTATGAGCACTCCCATGATGACAAACAGCCCGATCAAAAAGTTCGATGTTCTCTTGGCCATAATAGCTGTCCTTTTTAAAATCGCGTATTGTCAAAATTTCACCGCAGAGAGCGCCGGGGGCGCAGAGAGAAATTTTGCAAGCTGTCAGCGATCAGCATTCAGGATTATTTTTTTAATTCCCTAATCCCCAATTTCACCTTTCACTTTCCACTCTTTATTTTTTTCACGAGTCACTGGTCACGGGTCACGAACCCCGATCGTCATTCCGCAATCTTATTTCCCTAATCCCGATTGCCTTTGTGCCTTTGTGCCTTCTGCCTCCGCACCTACATCGGCTGCCGGTTGAAAAAATTATGCACCCGCGGGTCCTGCGACTGGTCTTTCAGCACCCGCGGATCACCTTCAGCAATAATACCTTTAGCTGTCTTGTCCAGCATGATGACGCGGTGGGCGATACTGAATATGGATTCAAGCTCATGGGTAACGATTACAATGGTGGTCCCGAGTCCGGCATTTATGCCCTTGACCAGGTTATCAAGCTCAACAGAGGTGATGGGGTCAAGCCCTGCTGAGGGCTCGTCAAAAAAAAGAATGGTGGGGTCAAGCGCCATGGCACGGGCGAGCCCTGCCCGCTTTTTCATGCCTCCGGAAATTTCCGAAGGCAGGTGATTATCATAACCGGCAAGAGCCACCATGCCAAGCTTCATCCTGACCACGAGATCAATTTCAGCTGGTGACAGGTCGGTATATTCATAGAGGGGCAGCGCCACATTCCCGCCGACTGTCATGGAGCCCAGCAATGCTCCCGCCTGGAACAGCACCCCGAACCCCATGCGCACCTGCCGCAACTGCTCCTCGTCCGCAGCCGCGATATCAACGCCGTTCACCACAATTTTGCCGGCATGCGGCTTGTACAGGCCGATGATGAGCTTTAGAAGCGTTGTTTTCCCGCAGCCGCTGCCGCCCAGGATGACAAATATCTCCCCCTTATTGACCGTAAAGCTGACTTCCTGAAAAATGGTGTTGTCACCGAAGCGCGCGGTGAGATTCTCAACGACAATAACCGGCGTTTTCTGTTCGCTGTTCACGCGGGCCCCTTTGTAATAGCAGGTTGTTGAAAAAGTGTTTTTTCACCGGCTGGTCAAAAACATTCAGATGCACGGCGCGCGAAATTCTGGGGAATGAGGCGTACTTCATGGTACGCCGCAATGATCCCGAAAGCTTTCGGGAATGAGCGCAACACAGCAGATGGGTGTTTTTCAACAGCCTGATAGACATTTTCACTGGCAATTACACCTGAATATAATAAAGAATAATGGCAAATGCCGAATCACAGACGATAATTAAAAAGATGGCGGAGACGACCGCTGAGGTCGTCGCTGCCCCGACCGACGCTGCCCCGCCCCTGACCTGGCTTCCCCGCTGGCACCCGATCCCGGCGATGATCATGGCAAATACGGCCGCCTTGATGAGGCTTGAGACCACCCCGAAGGTGTCTATTGAATCCATGGTCTGCTTGGCATAGGTATAGACGGACAGGTCAAGCCCGGTCACGCCGATAATCATGCCGCCCAGGATGCCGAAGACCGAGGCATACAGGCTCAAGAGCGGCACCACCAGCATGGACGCTATTACCTTGGGCACGATGAGAAACCTGGTCGTGTCAAAGCCCATCACTGCCAGGGCATCCACTTCCTCGTTTACGATCATGGTTCCGATCTCCGCGGCAAAGGCAGAGCCTGAGCGCCCGGCCACCAGTATCGCCGTCATTATCGGCCCGAGCTCACGCACCATGGCAACCCCGACCAGGGATGCAACATAAATACCGGCGCCAAACTGCTTAAGCTGCAGGGATGACATAAAGGCAAGAATAAGCCCAAGCAGCAGGCTGATAAGCGACACTATGGGCAGCCCGTCGACCCCGGCCCGCTTCATGTAAAAAAGTACGTCACCCCAGCGCACCGAGCGGGGGTGCACGCACGCATAGCCAAGCGCCCGCAGCAGCTCGCCGACAAATGCTAACACCATGACAACATCAGCAGCAAAGCTTATGAACGCCTCGCCGATCTGCTCTATGATGCCTGATGAAACGCGCTCGGAAATGAGAGGCGCCATGGTGAGTGCTTTGCGGTCGATGAGGTCCATGATCCGCCGGGCCTCATCGGTGGTATTGATAAATTGGAAGGGAATCGACCCGGTCTGTGCATCGCTTTCAAGCTGCACCAGGGCCAGCGCCCCGGCGCTGTCAAGATAGGTCACACCGCCAAGGTCTATGGTGATCTGAGAGGGGGAGCGGTCGCGAAGAATCGAGCGGACCTCGGCCATCAGAGGCTGCAGGGTTTCCAGCGCCATCCGGCCTGAGACGCCAATGCTGACCGGAGCCCCCTGCGGCCCGGTCACGCTCAGGGTATAGTCTGTCTGCTGTGACTTCCGCCTTCCCATCCTGTATGCACCCCTTGTGCTGCTGCGCACCAGCTTGATACTATGGCGGTAAGTATAATGATAAAACACCATTAGTCAATAAAAACACTGTGGTGTTATTTGAAGGGGTTTTCGAGGGCGAAAAAGGCGGACTATCAAAAGAACTGTTTGTGTTTATTATCTGCGGCTGCCCCGATAAAGTACGGGGATGATTACGCGGTCAAGAAATTATCCTGAAAAGTGTGGTCGGTTATGGAGATGGGTTAAAAAGACAGGATAGGAGATTCAGCGATATGACGTATGTGGATTTGGATTTTTGTGATCACAGATTACTATGCAAGCGTCACTTGTCATTTACTTCACATTCCCCATTCTGATCGTAGCAATCAGCCCTCAGCTTTGAATGCTTTATTCAGCTTTACCCGCTTTTTACATGTCACATTTCACTTTTCACGTTTTTATACCGGGTCATAGGTCACGAATTGCCTATTCACCCACTCACCTAATGCTCTGGATGACAGTTCGAAGTTTTTATGCTTTATCTGGAGATAAAATTACTTTTTGCCTTTTTGCGGTAATATACCTGAGCCACAACAGTTCCGGCTAAAACCCCTGCTGAATCTGCCATAAAATCAAGCCAGTCGCACTCACGGTTCGGGATAACGAGCTGATGCAGTTCATCAAGCCCTGCGTAAATGATCCCAATCAGCAGACAGATCAGGAAAGCACGGGACAAGGTCTTTCCCGGATAACTTTGCAAATACCTGAAGAGAAGCACGCTGAAAACAAAGAATTCAGCACCGTGCGCCACTTTGTCCCACTCCCAGAATGAAACAACGCTCGGAATGGCGTCGCCTGGCAATGAGCTGCCAATTATCATCAGCCCGGTCCACACCAACAGCGGCAATTTTATTGTTTTCCAGATACGTTCCATAGGATGCTGTCTTGTTAATGATTTAGCGCAAGACTATATGCAGATGAAGCGGGTGTGTCAAATAATTAGCAGGCTGTTGAAAAACATCCATCTGCTGCGTTACGCTCATCCTTCGTCATTGCGATGTACCGGAAAGTACGCCTCATTCCTCAGGATTTCGCGTGCCTTGCATCTGGATATTTTTGACCAGCCTGGGGAAATCACGTTTTCAACAACCTGTTAGGGATTCATACGAACTGATTGATTTCATTTTTTTGCTCTGTATGAAAAAATGGGGGTTATATTCTTCACTAAAAGGCATAAATATAAAATAAAAGATTCCCCCGATTCCAAAATTGCACCCCTACTTTTTTTTCTTCAGCAGGGATGCGAGATCAGCAAACGGCTGAAAGGTAGCTGACGGCTCTCCAGCGCCGACCGGCTTTGACCCATCGGACCCCTGCGCGTCCACATACCGCGCGTGCTCATTGTCGTGGCAGTAGATGCACAAAAGCTCCCAGTTGCTGCCGTCGGGCGGGTTGTTATCGTGGTTGTGGTCCCGGTGATGGACAGTCAGCTCGCGAATCTTCTTTCCCTCGAATTCGCGGCCGCACCGGCCGCAAATCCACGGGAAAAGCTTGAGCGCCCGCTCCCGGTAGCTTTTTGCTTGAAGTTCCCGCTCGCGCCGCAGCTCCTCCATTTTTGCATCCGTGCCGCCGGCACCCGGCTGCATTTTCTTTGGTGTCATGTGCTCTTCCTCCCGTATATCCCGCAGAGAACTGGATAATTATTATAAACCATAAAACAGCTTAAAAATAGAGGTTCCACATACATACGACATCGGTCTGGTAGATGCCAAAGGTCCTGGTTCTCGAAACCTCCCAGGACAGGCTGCGCTTCGCGCTCAGGGCAATGTTGTGCTTCATGGTCAGCTCATGCGTTGTATGCTCATCCCCAAGACCATAATATAATGACCGCGCCTCAAGCAGCAGTGTCCACCGGTCAGTGATGTTTTTTTTCAATCCAATTGCTGCGCCGATGCCCAGCGCGTAATTTTTCTTAAAAGACCCTGAAAAATTGACAGCCCCCTCCACCATGCCATAGTAGAGACCAAGCTGTTTATTGCTGTAGGCATATCCTCCGCCGGTATGCAGCTGATAAATCAGGTGATCCCTGCCATCCGGCATGAGCTGCTGCCGGAACCCTGTTTTTACTTTCCATGAAAACGGCTTAAAAAGCAGGTCCCGCGGGGAGAGGGAGATGATATCAATCACGTCGAGGCTTTTCAGCTGAACGTCATTCTTCGCGCTGTAGTAGCGAAGCACCGTGTTCATAAACTGTATCTGCGCGCCCCGCTCATACCCCGCGTCATTGTCGGTCAAGCTGTGATAGGCCGGACGAAGCCGTAGTTCCTCAAACCATGTTCCCTTCTTTACCCCGAACCCCAGCGCCACACGGTTTGACTCATGGCCCTTCTCCGGGTCAGCAGGGGCCGGCGGCTCATGCTGCGGCCCTGCCCCTTTTCCCAGGGTGCTGCGTGCCTGCAGCAGCCCGAGAAAGAGCGCGGTATAGCGGTCTTTGGGAATCTCCTTTTTCACATAGGTATACTGCAGGTATTCGGTCGCCAGATCAAGTATCCCGGCTTTGTCCCGGAGAGAAATATCCCGCTGCAGCACGCGCTCCGGTGCAATAGCTCCCCGTGCAAGGCTGAGTGCGGTTTTCTGCTCCTGCCGGTCAAGGGCAGCGGCAAGGTATCTTATTTTTGTCGCCCGCGACGGCCGGTAATCGGCTGACTCAATAACGCCGTCATCCTGCAGGGCCCGCACCGTATCTATGGGGATGACCCACTGGTTGGGCTGGTCGGTGAGGTGCAGGCCGGGCCTGCCCGCCTCAAGAAGAAAGAGGATATGGTAGGAGCAGTTCTCATCAAAAAAATAGTAGTATGCATAGATCTCCTGCAGTTCCCATATATGCATAACCATTTTTTTCACTTCAGCTTGCGTGAAGTTGAGGCGGTATTCCCAGATATCACGCTGGTTGATGTCGCTGTACTCCTGGACCTTTTCATAGTAGGGCAGAATTGAAAAATACCCCTTGTAGAACCCGCTTAAGCCCTTGAGGGCAAAGACCAGCCCGTTGGTTTCCGTGGTAAACGCCGAATAATTGACCGCGTGGGAGAGGAGTTTGCTTCTGTTTTCGGTTTCGATATTTATGAAGGTGTGGCCGAACATGGATGCCGGATTATTCATATAGGCGGCAGGAAAAATAATCGTCGCTGCTTTCGGCCTGATGACCTCCATGGTCTTCTCGAATTTCCGGCAGGAAGCAAGCGCAAGCTGTGCTTCGTCAAACCCCAGCTGCTCTTTAAGCCACGCGTAGCGCGCGATAAACCGGCATACGGGCGGATTGGCCGGATCATCAGGGGGGCTGAAAAACGCGCGCAGCGTTGCCGCAAGCTCGGCCTGCGGATCATGCTTTCCATCAGGGGCGAGGAAAAAGCGCGGGTCATCGATTACGCTTTCATACCCGAAGAGTGTCTTCTTGTAGTGCAGCAGGATATGCCAGTAGCGGTTCTGGTGGAGCTTCTGCTGCCCGACCTTATTAATCAGATGGTTGACATAGGAAGCCTCTGCGCCGGCGGCACGACCGGCGCAGACAAGAGCCGCTGAAAATAAAAAAAGAGATATGGCGTGCCGCAGCAATCCACATCTCTTTTTGTTGACTGTTTTATTTTTGCCCAGCACTATTTGTTTATGCAGTTTTCGTTACCGTGATGATGTTGTTGACAACTTCCTCTTCCGTCACCTGGGGAGAGGTAAAAATGCGGCTGAAGTTTGACTGCAGCTTGGCGCTGAACTCGCCGCGCTGCTGCTGCGGCACGTCCATCAATACCGCAAGTGTTTCAAGGGATTCGCCCTGGCCCCGGGAGATGTCCTTTGCCAGGCTATCCATGTTTTCCGCCACAAACCGGTGCAGCATCTGGCTGCCGTAAAATGCCTCCGGCTGATTGCACTCAAGCGTACCGGAGCTGATGCCGAAGGTCTGGTTGCCGAACAGGCCGTTGGTGGTGGCAGCGGCGGTTTGAGACATGAGGCCATCGTTGTTTTCAAAAAGGATCGAGCCCATCCCGCAGCCACAGTTTTTTTTCAACGCAGGTCCCGCGTAGGCGAGATTGCAGGCAACAGCACAGATGAATAATGCAAGCAGTATCTTTTTCATGGTGGTTCCTCCTTTGTTAGTTTTTAGATTATGTTGCGCATCGGTTGTCCAGAGTAGTTACTGCTGCCGCTATCACCTCCTTCAGTCTGTTTCTGGTAATAGTATTGTAGAAATCATAACAGGCATATGGTCCTGTTGCAAACACGGATTATAAAAAATATAGGGTAATAGACTTTTCCCTGTCAAGCAAAAAAGCAGCGCCGGCAGGCAGTGCACATGGCATCATGCATGTCCCGCGCTGCGACAGATAAAGGCAGCCAGAAAAAAAAGCAGGTTAAGCATGACAATGGTGGCCCCGGCAGGCAGATTCAAAAGAAATGAGACAACAATGCCGGCAAGCACCGACAGGACCCCGGCTATGCACGAAATGCCAATCGCGGCCTTAAAACCCTTTGCCAGCTGCAGTGATGTCACTGCGGGAAGGATTAACAGCGAGGACACCAGCAGTATCCCCACAACCCGCGTGGCCAAAACGACTGTCAGGGCTGTCGCAAGGATAAACACCGTATTTATTCCCTCTGTCCTGATGCCGGAGGCCCGGGCAAATTCCTCATCAAAGGTCAGGGAAAAGAGCTCATTATAAAAAACCGCTATGGTTATGATTACGGCGCCGGAAAGCGCTATGGAGATAACCACCTCGGTTGTGCTTATGGCCAGGATATTGCCGAATAAATAGCTGAACAGATCAACATTAAACCCGCCGGCAAGACTTGCCATAAGCGTCCCTCCGGCAATCCCCACCGACGACACGATGCCGATTGCCGCATCGCCATATAAACGCGCTTTTTCCATGAGCTTCAGGATTGCCAGCGAACAGAGCATGACCACGGGAATGGAGACATACACAGGATAAAAATTGAGCAGCAGCCCGAGCGCTATGCTGCCAAAGGTCACGTGGGCGAGCCCGTCGCCGATCAGGGACAGGCGCCTGAGTACCAGGAACACCCCGAGCAGGGAGCAGAGCAGGCCGATACAGGAGCCGGCAATAAGTGCCCGTTGAATGAAACCGTAGCTTAAGAAATTGATCAGTTCCATTTATTTACCGCAGAGGTCGCGGAGATCGCAGAGAAAAACAATTATTCTCTGAAGTTATTTACTAATCTCTTTATCCCCTGCTTCAGCATTCTCACGTTGAAATTTATAAGTAATCCTATCTGGTAACCGGATAATTTTAAATACGATAAAAGCTGCGCTTCGTGAATTGGTTCCAGTCGTTCTACAGCTTTTAACTCCACAACAACTTTATCTTCTACCAGCAGGTCAATACGATACCCGCAGTCAATCTTTACTCCCCGATAAGTAACCGGCACAGATTTCTGCCGCTCTACAGACAATCCATGCTGAATAAGTTCATAAACCAGGCATGCTTCAAATGCTGATTCCAACAAGCCTGGGCCAAGCTCTCGATGAACAGCAATGGCCGCACTGATAATACTTTCTGTTATTGAATTTATTGCAGCTTTCATCTCTGCGATCTCATCGCTCTGCGGTAAAATTTATTGCGTATGCCGGTGGCAGATGAGGTGCTGGGCAAATTCACCGAAGTAGCTCGCCATATCCGGGGACGAGCAGAAATCTTCAAAGCTTCCGTAAAATACGACCCTCTTATCCAGGTACAACAGCTTGGAAGCATACTTGCCGATATCAGCAATATCATGGGTGACAATAATTATGGTTACCCCGCTGTCCTGGTTCAGGGTTTTCAGGGTGCTGAAGAATGTATCCCGTGTTTCAGGATCAAGTGCCGTGGTTGGTTCATCCAGGATTAAAAACTCCGGTTTGCTCACCAGCGCCCGTGCCAGCAGCACCCGCTGCAGCTGGCCGCCGGAGAGCTCGCCGATGCGCTTGTGCTGTATGTCCTGGATATCAAGGAGCCGGAGAATACTGTCCAGCAGCTCGGCATCAGCGGCAGCGAGGCGCCGGGGGAAGCTTTTTTTGCCAAGAAGCCCCAGCGAGACAATCTCCCGGACCAGGGCCGGGAACGACGGGTTGAAGCCGGTTAATTTCTGGGGCAGATACCCGACCTTCTCCCATCCGGTAAAAGCGCAAGGACTGCAGCCAAAAAGAGCAACTTCGCCGCTGGTCGGCTTCAGCAGGCCCAGGATGGTTTTGATGAAAGTTGTTTTGCCGCTGCCGTTGGGTCCTACCAGACCGATATAGTCCCCGGCGTTTATGGTGAGCGTGACCCCGTGCAGTATTTCCGCACCGTCATATTTAAAGCAGAGGTTGCAGGCAGCAGCTACTTCTCCCGGCATTCCAGTCCCCGCGACAGGTTTTTCAGGTTTTGTTCCATAATGGCAATGAACGTCACCCCCTGATCCATTTCCCTTTTGGCAAGATTGTGGGCAGCACTGAGCTGGAGCAGCTCCGCCCCGGTTTCCCGTGAAATCGTTTCCGCCACGCGCGGGTTCAGGAGTTCCTCATAGAATATGCAGCGGATTCCGGAGCGCTTCATCTGCTCGCTCAATTCATAGACGCGGCGCGGCGTGGGCTCCGCGTCAGGAGAAAACCCGTAGGCAGCCCGGTAGTCAAGCTGGTATCTTTTCGCCAGATAGCCGAAGGCAAAATGGCCACCGTGGATGATGACCCGGTGCCTGCAGGTTGTGAGCGTTTCCCTGAAGCGGCTGTCAAGCTGAGACAGCCGTTCCTTATGGGAGCGGGCATTTTCTTCGTAAAATATTTTGTTCAGCGGGTCTTTTACTGAAAAGCCCCGGCAGATCGTGTCCGTCATGCGCTGCGCATTGGAAAAATCAAGCCAGATATGCGGGTCAGCGCCATGGTGCTCCTCTCCCGGCTCAAGAGTTTCCCGCAGCAGGCTGATTCCGGCACTTGCGTCTATGACGGTGAGGTTTTTATTTTCAACTCCCTGCAGAATTTTTGCGACCCAGGGCTCCATCTCAGCCCCGGTGAAAATAAACAGGTCAGCGCTGTTTATTGTCAGAATATCTCCCGGCCTGGGTTCAAAGCTGTGGGACTCAACCCCGGGCGGCAGCAGCAGGCTCACGGCTGCTTTATCTCTGGCAATAGCGCGGGCAAAGTCATAGAGTGGGAAAAGACTGGTGACGACCGTGAGTCTTTTTTGCTGCGGGACTGCCGGCTCCTGCCGCTTGCATGATACGGCAGCAAGCGCTATGGCAAATGCACAAAGTCCAATAAGAATAATAATTCGCCTCATCGTGCTTTCCTCTGAAGAAAAGTAATGCGCTGCCACCAGCATAGGTTAAGCACACGAGTTCTGTCAACTGATTATGCCGGTAAATTTAGTAATCGTAACTCCCGGCTGAGTCAGCCGAACTTGACCAGTTAAAAACTGAAATCCGGCTGGTTTTTTCAATAAAAACATTATCGCGCCATTGTCAATCAGTTGACTAAAGTACCATTTTCTGGTACTTAGTCAATATGCGAATATCTGCTAAAAAACTAAAAAACCTCTGTACTGATAAACAGCTCACCATCAAAGAGCTTTTGTCTCGGGCAGGTGTCAGCCGTAATGCCTATTATTCTCTGGCGCGCAAAGGTTCTATTCTGCCCCGGTCAGTTGCAGCAATTGCTGCCCAGCTTGTTGTGAGCCCGGCTGCTTTTCTTGAATCCTCCGATGCCCAAAAAACAGACACCCAATTGCTTCTTGCGAAAATAGATTCTATATGTTCCTCTCACAAACATGCTGATCGTGACACCATACGGCACACGCTGATGCTCTTGCACGAACAGCCGGTTGACCGCCTGAGGAGGGCGCTGCTGCGTGGACAGCCATTTAATCTTTGGCGAAAAAGAAATAGCGTTTTTCAGGGAACTGACAAGGCAGCAGGTTGATTTCATGGTTGTCGGCCTTTCTGCTGCTGCTCTCCAGGGAGCCCCGGTTGTTACGCAGGACGTAGATCTGTGGTTCAAAGACCTTGGCCATCCCGGCATAAAAAAGGCGCTGAAGAAAGTTGGCGGTATCTTTGTGCCGTCGGTGGGATTGAATCCGCCGATGTTTGCGGGTGAGGCGGTAAAGTTCTTTGATATTGTTACCCATATGCACGGGCTGGCAAGCTTTAAAGAAGAGAAGTTGCATGCGCTTACCATGACACTGGACAACGTAGCGGTAACGGTTCTTTCTCTGGAGCAGATAATAAAAAGCAAAAAATACTTAAAAAGGCAGAAGGATAAATTGGTGCTGCCCGTATTGAAGGACGCGCTTATCGCGATCAGGGGATCTGAGCGCAAGGGGGTGAAAAAGAGGTAGCAGTTCGGATCGTAATACTGTTTAAATGTCCTGGTTGGTCAATACGCCGTAAAAAAGACGGAAAGCAAACAAAGAGCAAATGATAGTTTTCATTTAATTTAACTTTAGTCGAGGGAAAAAGGGGCAGCACTTCGATAATGCTGCCCCTTCATGTTTGATAATAAGAGGAATTTGTTATGCGGTCTTGAGCGGCTCGATCGCTTTCAGCGCCATGGCGATAAACGGCTTGGGGGTAATTTCCTTGACGCACTCAATGATCATGTCTTCGGTTACTACCGCCGCATCACCAGCTTTCTTGGTGATTGCCTCCATCAGTTTTTTCTCGGTCATGGCCCGGAACGGCTTGGGTGATCCTTCGATGCACTTGTCAAACATTGCCTTGCTGTTTTTTTCCCATGTTAACTCTGCCATTGTAAAAACCTCCTGTCTGCGGTTGGTGATTTAAATGCCTCCCTGCGGCATAAAAATCGTTTATCGGTTTTTATGTACCAGCACTTACATGGACATCAGCATGAGGTCCATTAAATCATACAGCTTTATTTTCTCGTTATTGCGCTTGATGGGGTCACTTAAGTTCTGCTCGCAGTAGGGGCACGATGTCACCACTGCCTCGGCGCCGGTTGATTTCGCCTCCTCAATGCGCTCGCTCGCTATTTTCATGGAGAGCTCGGGGAATGCGGTCCGCACCCCGGCTCCAGCCCCGCAGCACCAGGCCTGGTCCTTAATCCGCTCCATCTCCACCAGTTTCACCCCCGGAATGGCCTTCAGGATGTTGCGCGGCTCCTCATAAATACCGCAGTGGCGGCCGATGTGGCAGGGGTCATGCCAGGTAACCGTCAGCGGGACCTCTTTTTTAAACTTGATCTTTCCGGCGGTAACCAGGTCGTCGAGCACCTCAGACACGTGCAGCACTTCAAAATCGATCTTCGGCATGCCCGGCACTTCCGGGAAATCATGCTTTAAGGTATGGAAGCAGCCGGCGCAGTGGGTGATGATCTTCTTCACGCCGGCATCTTTAAAGGTTTGCAGGTTTCTCTTCACCAGGTCAAAAAAAATCTCCCGGTGCCCGAGGCGGATGGCTGGGCTGCCGCAGCAGATCTCCTTCTCCCCCAGTATCCCCACATCAACTTTGGCCTGCTGCAGCACCTTTACGGTATTTACGATTTCGTGCTGGATCAGCGGGTCATAGGCAGGGGTGCACCCGGCAAAAAACAGGTACTCGCACTTTTCCTTTGCCGCGTCTTTTATCTTGAGGCCTTTAGTCCAGTCCATGCGCTTGGCGCGCGGTTTGAGCCAGGGGTTATCATAGTTCTTGATGCTGTTCAAAAGCTCCTTGTGCGCGGGCAGCGGCGCGATGCCGAGCTCTATGAGCCGGGTCTTTAATGCTTCAGCAGCCTTGAGGGGCTCCTTTTCATTGAGCCGCAGGCAGTTCATCTCGCACGCGCCGCAGGAGGTGCAGAAGTAGCATATCTCCAGAAGCTTCTCAGAGTCCTTGTAGTCAAAATCCCCTTCGAGCAGCGCCCGGATGATATGGAACTTCCCCATGCCGCTGTAGGCAAAGAACCTGGTATAGCGGAACTCGGGGCAGATTTCATTAAACCGGGCGCTTTTTACGTTCCAGCCCCACTGGTTCATGCACCAGTTACAGCGGGCATCTCCCCATGCCTGCTCCCGGTAGTCTTCAAGGGTACGCTCATAAATCTTCTTTTCAATTTTTGCTGACATAGTAACTCTCCGGTTGTTTTCCGTTTCAGCCGCTGCTCTTTGCCATGAGATTATCAAGTATGCTGTTGAGCTTGTCAACACTGAAATCATCCCATTCCGCTGATAGCTGCACCAGCTCAACTATTTTCTCCGTGCTTACTTCAGGGCTGAGCAGGGCGAATATCGGGCACATGCCGATGGTGTAGGCCAGGGCCTGCCGCCGCACCCAGAACTGCCCGTCCTCGCTGCCGAAACCGCCAAACACCGGTTTGGGCGGCACAGCGCTGGAAAAGATGCCTGCTGCCGGAGGCAGGTTTACCTCTATCGGCCAGGTTGAGCCTTCGGGTTTGACCGGGTCTGCTGCCAGCGCGTCCAGAGCAGCCGCTGCACCCGCCAGGTCCTTTATCCCCTTTTTCTCCAGAATCCGGGCAGCTGCCGCAGGCTGCAGCCCGAGCTTGAAGCATTTTTCCATAGCCTGCGGAGCGTCAATGCCCAGCTGGTAAAAACGCGTCAGCCCGGCAAGACCGGCGGTCTGGCACCCCGGCTCTGCCACACCGGTCTGGACCATTACGCTGGGCGCTTCACGATATTTAAAATAGGTATAGCAGGGATACGGGCAGTTGTAGCATGCGTTCAGCCGGTGCGTAGCACTTTCTATCTTTGCCTTTATTGAAGCGTCAAGGCCCAGCGGCGCGACAAAGTCCTTTAACCCTGATTTGCCCTTGATGGCGCCGGCGAGTATTTCATTCTTCAGCTCAATGCATTTCTGGTAGAACCCTTCAGCAACTTCCATGGCGCCGAGGCCCCGCATGGCAATTGCCTTCAGATTTTTTGCGCCAAACACCGCACCAAAGCCGAATGAGTCCTTGCTGCCCCAGTAGTTCTCCGAGACCTGCGCCAGAGGGATTTTGTTCTCCCCCGCTTTGCCGATGACAAGGGTCTGGATCATATCATCGCCGTAGACCTCACGGATTTTGTCTACCGATTCCCACACATCTTTTCCCCAGACATCCCCGGAGTCGTTGATGTCAGAAAGCCCGTCATGCAGCCACAGTCTCACGGGTTTGGCAGAGGCCCCGAGCATCACCACGAAGTCAAAGCCGGAAAGCTTCAGTTCCACTCCCGCCTGCCAGGTAAGGGGCACATGGCCGATAGCGCCCGTTACCGGGCTCTTGCCCGTGAGCACTGCCAGGCATGAGCAAGGAAAAAAGGTTGACGTAAAAAAGCCCGTCCCCAGTATCAGCGGGTCCCGGTCCTTATACTGCTCGTAGAGCTCCATGTTGATGGCAGCGCCGCCCAGGGCCTTTTCCACCAGCTCCTGGCTCAGTTCTTCTGTTTCGCACTCACCGCTGGCTAAATCCGCGATCAGGATATTGCCGATATAATTATTTATTGTCTCCATTATTCCACCTCCCCTATTCCATGCTCAATACGCCGTAAGGACAGGCCCGAACGCACAGGGGACCCTCTTCCTCTTCAGCACAGCGGTCACAGGCCACCCGCAGCAGAATCGGCTTGCTGCTGGCGCTGGCGCCTTCAATCTGCTCGCCCGGTTTCAGGATGCGCTCCCCTTCCGGTCTTCCCAGCAGCAGCGTCTTTTCCCTCTTTACCATGAGGCCGTAATAGTTTTTCTTCTCTTCACGGTAAAACATGAGGCTTGAGCCGATTGGTGAAATGCTCTCATCATAATGGTAGTTGCAGGCAAATTCACAGATTCGGCATCCGGTACATTTTAATGGTTCCACTTTCAAATCCATCGGAGCTCTCCTTTTTAAAACTATCTTATTGTCGAAAATTAACCACAGAGCGCACAGAGAAAATTATTACAAGCTGTCAGCTGACAGCTTTCAGCTAATGGCTTCGTTTGAGAACACAGAGAAATCTCTGAGGCCTGGTTCAAACATACCCCCCATTTTTCATAAAACTTTTGACACTACCAAAACTATAACAGCATTTATTAAGGTTCTACTCTACGGGTATATTGTGCGGCGGATTTGAGACATTATTCGGATCAATGGTCTTCTTGATGCCCTTGAGCAGCTTGTCATATTTGAAAACAGGGCCTGCCATGCCGTGATACAGTCCGCCCAGAAACGGCCCGACACCGTTCTCAATGCCGTGCTGCAGATCTTCCTTGGTCATGGCCAGCAGTTTGTTCATGAGGTCGCCCATGTCCTCAGCGCGCTTTTCCACCGGGAAGTCTGTTTCCGCAAATCCAAAGTGGCCGAAATCGTATCCGCCGATCCAGTCAGGCCCATCACAGTCAAGTATCGGCGGGGTGAATTTGTTGACCCACTCATAGCCCAGCTTGCACACGCCAATTGAGCTCTTCAGGGTGTCGGTGGGCAGGCGCAGGGCGAGGAAGGTCCCTGACGGCCGCATCATGCGCGAGCCATTGGTGTCCCTGATCCAGTTGTTAGCC
>Ga0172368_10003327_pt1 | contig 19633 bp, 18 predicted proteins | sample Lak11m_FD_114540 | JGI IMG/M metagenome (GOLD analysis project Ga0172368, IMG submission 114540) | Freshwater microbial communities from Kabuno Bay, South-Kivu, Congo - kab_022012_11m | ecosystem: Environmental > Aquatic > Freshwater > Lake | place: Democratic Republic of the Congo: South-Kivu...
CACTGGCCTGGCGCCGTTTTTGAGCATCGTGCGCGACCCCGACACGTATGAGAAATTTGAAAAAGTGATTCTGGTACACGGCGTGCGTCAGGTGGCCGAGCTGGCCTATATGGACTACCTGACGATCGACCTGCCCAAGCACGAGTTTCTGGGCGAGATGGTCACGCAGCAAATGCTGTACTACCCCACGGTGACGCGTGAGCCGTTCAAGAACCGCGGCCGCATCACCGACCTGATCGAAACCGGCAAGCTACAAGCCGACCTGGGTTTGCCCAAATTCGACCCCGCCACCGACCGCGCCATGATGTGCGGCAGCCCCGCACTGCTCAAAGACCTGAAAGCGATACTGGAAAAGCGCGGCTTTCTGGAAGGCAACACCACCAAGCAAGGCGACTTTGTGGTCGAACGCGCCTTTGTTGAGCAGTAAGCATGAGTCACCATGACGTCTACGCCATCGGCAACGCGCTGGTGGACACGGAATACGCCGTTTCTGACGAACTGCTGCAAGCCGCGGGCGTGGCCAAGCGCCACATGACGTTGATCGACGCGCCCCGCCGCGCTGAGTTGTTGCGCCACGTGCACGGCATTCACCCCCATCGCACTGGTGGCGGTTCCGCGGGCAACACCATCGTGGCGCTGGCACAGCTGGGTGGCAAAGGGTTTTATTCGTGCCGTGTGGCTGACGACGAGCTGGGTGAGTTCTATACGCAGGACCTGGTGGCGCACGGCGTGGCCACGAATCTGACGCACACCAAAGCGCCTGAGGGCCAGACCGGCGCCTGCCTGGTGATGGTGACGCCCGACGCCGAGCGCAGCATGAGCACGTTTCTGGGCGCCACGGCCGAACTGGACGCCAACGCCCTGCACCCGCACGACATTGCCAAGTCCAAGGTCTACTACATGGAGGGTTATCTGGCAGCGTCCCCCACCGGGCTGGATGCGGCCATCAAGGGGCGCGCTATGGCGGCGCAAGCCGGTGCCCAACTGGCCACCACGCTCAGCGACGTGAGCATGATCAACTTTTGCCGCGCCGGGCTCGACGCCATGGTCGGCAACGCCAGCACCGGCTTGCTGGACTACCTGTTCTGCAACGAAGAAGAAGCACAAGCGTGGTGCGGCACCACCGATCTGACCGCCATGTGCCAGCAGTTGAGCACGCAAGCACGCGTGGTGTGCCTGACGCGCAGCGCCCGGGGCAGCATCATCATTGAAGGCGACGCGCGCACCGAAGTGCCGGCGACAAAGGTCAAGGCGGTGGATACCAACGGTGCCGGTGACATGTACGCCGGTGCGTTTCTGTACGCCGTCACGCACGGCCACAGCACGGCGCAAGCGGCGTGGCTGGCCAACCAGTGCGCGGGCCGGGTGGTGGCGCAGGTGGGCAACCGGCTCAGCCAGGACACCATGAACCAGCTCAAGACCGAGTTTGAGCGGCACGTGGCAACGGCCGCCTGAAGTCAGAGCCGCAGCGCTGCGGCTCTGACATCATCCATAGCGATAAGGGTATTTGCCCATCCGGTAGCCAGGGTCTTTGGGATAGACTTGCGCCGTGTCGCTGCTGTTGGAGCCCACGCTGTCAACCCAATCCGGGGGTAATGCGTTGTGCGGGCGTGCAGTGATGACTGAACTTCCCTCTTTTTCAACTCATTGGAGATTCACACTATGACAACCCGTCGCGTATTCATGATGCAATCGGTGGTGGGCGCCAGCGCCCTGGCTTCTGGCGTGGCCATGGCTGCTGCGCCGATGGTCGCCGAGACCGATGCCAATGCCAAGGCGCTGGGCTATGCAGCCGATGCCACCAAGGTCAAGAATGCCAAGTTCAAAGCCGGTTCGGCCTGCGAAAACTGCGCCCTGTATCAAGGGAAAAAAGGCGACGCCTCTGGTCCCTGCCCGCTGTTTGCCGGCAAGCAAGTGACTGCCAAAGGCTGGTGCACGGCTTACGCCAAGAAACCCTGATCGCCGTTTCGGTTCACACCGACACAGCCAGAACCCACCCCTGCGGTGGGTTTTTTTATGCAGTTTTGCAACGACAAATTTCGGATAATCCCCCCATGAATGCACCTCTGAACGCCGATCCGGCCGAGCTGGCCAAATTTTCTGACCTGGCCCACCGCTGGTGGGACGCCGACGGTGAATTTCGCCCGTTGCACCAGATCAACCCCTTGCGTCTGGACTGGATCAACAGCCTGGCCCCGCTGAAAGAGCAGCAGGTGCTCGACGTGGGCTGCGGCGGTGGCATTCTGGCCGACGCCATGGCGCGCCTGGGTGCCACGGTCACTGGCATCGATCTGTCGGACAAAGCCTTGCGGGTCGCCCAACTTCACGCGCTGGACGCGCAAACACCGGGCGTCACCTACCGGGAGATCAGCGCCGAGGCCTTGGCCGCCGAGGCACCCGCCCGCTTCGACGTGGTGACCTGCATGGAAATGCTGGAGCACGTGCCCGACCCGGCTTCGGTGGTGCAGGCCTGTGCCGCCTTGGTCAAGCCCGGTGGCTGGGTGTTTTTTTCCACCCTCAACCGCAACCCCAAGTCGTTTTTGCTGGCCATCGTGGGCGCCGAATACGTGCTCAAGATGCTGCCGCGCGGCACGCACGAATACGCCAAGATGATCCGCCCCAGCGAATTGGCAGCCTACTGCCGCACCGCCGGTCTGACCGTCTCGCACAGCAAGGGCATGTCATTCAACCCGCTCACGCAACGCTACTGGCTCAACCAGGACACCAGCGTCAACTACCTGCTGGCCACCCAAAAGCTGTGACGCTGGCCGCCGGGGTGTGCCCCGTTTCCCCGTTGACCGACATCCGCGCCGTGCTGTTCGACTTGGACGGTACGTTGATCGACAGCGCGCCTGACCTCGGTGGCGCGGCCGACACCATGCGGCTGGCCCGTGGCATGCCTTCCCTGCCACTGTCACACTACCGCCCGCTGGCCGGCGCAGGCGCCCGTGGCATGCTGCAAGTGGCCTTGGCCATTACCCCCGAGCACCCGGATTTTTTGACCCTGCGTGAAGAATTTTTCTGCAACTACGCGCAGCGCCTGACCGCCAACACGGTCGTGTTTGACCAGGTACCCGAGCTGATCGACAGCCTGGTGCAACGCGGCCTGCGCTGGGGCGTGGTCACCAACAAATCCATGCGCTTCACCGACCCGCTGACGCGCACGATGCCGCTGTTTGCTAGCGCCAGCACCATCGTCAGCGGCGACACCACGGCGCATTCCAAACCCCACCCGGCGCCGCTGCTGGAAGCGGCACGCCAGCTGGAACTCCCGCCCGGCCAATGCCTCTATGTGGGCGATGACGAGCGTGACGTGATCGCCGGGCGCGCTGCCGGCATGCGCACGGTGGCCGTCAACTACGGCTACCTGGGCGTCAACGCCGACACCGCCCAATGGGGAGCCGACATCAGGGTCAATTCGGCGCTGGCGATCTTGAAATACATTGCCGCGCCCTAAAATACCGCTACCGGGGCTGCACTGGTTTCGACGTGGATTCGGACACGCAGCAGGGCATGTCGAGCTGAATGAACTCGTAAAACTGATTCAAAAAAGTAACTGCAAACGACGAACGTTTCGCACTCGCTGCTTAATTGCACGTGAGCCTCACAACAGCAAGCCGACAGGCTGGGCAAGGGTGATCTGACCGCAAGGTGGGGTCGTCCAGGCTGTGAGGTCATTTCAGTCGGCTGGAGTCACCACGGGCAACTTGTGGCGGCTTGAGACTCAAGGTTGCTGGCGCTTTGCATAGCGTGCCGCTGCGCGGTGCAAAGAGCGAGACCCAAATCAGACGGCTACACATGTAGAACTGCGCGGAAAAGGTTTGCGGACGGGGGTTCGAGTCCCCCCAGCTCCACCAATTTCGCATTTGTTAGTAACGTTCCGTGGCAACCCTCAGGTGTCCGCAGGTGCCAGTAAGGCTCCGCGAGTGTCCTGAGGGTTGCTACTAATTACTCCCGGTCACTGCGTGCTGATGCGCGCTGTGACGTACTCCCGCGAAGAGAATCCTCCTCGAAGTCCGTGATATCTGACAGGCGATAACGGACGCGGCCCAACATCTTCATGTAGATCGGACCGATGCCTTCACTTCGCCAGCGCTCTAGCGTGCTCTCAGCGACTTGCCAGCGTTCAGCCAGTTGGGTCTGGGTCAAGTAGTTGTTTTCGGTCATGACGACTCCTTCATTGAAGCTGCGAAATTGCAGCAATTCAGGATCCGTCAATACAAGCGAAGGCCCGAAATCGACGGCAAGCTGACATCGACCAAAACTTTCAGCAAAGCCGGTCGCAGATTCCTCGGCCTTCACTTCAAACTGATTTCATCGATTTTGTCCCGAGTAATCGTCCCTTTCTTCTCAAGCAGTGCCAGAGCCCGATACAGAGCCTCATGCGTCACCGCCAGTTGCTTGGCCAGTTGTTTGAGGGAGCACTCCAGTTTGTAACGTCCTTCGCGACCTTCGGTCGCTATCAGGTGCAGGATTCGGCTCTGAACCTTGGGCAAGGACAGACGCTCGTTTTGAAGTCTCAGCCGTCGCACTTCGTTGCTGAGCATTTGTATCCATCGCTCTGCAAACCCATGATCCTGCTTGAGTGCTTGCTGCAGTGCGCGAATAGGAATGCGCACGATTTTCGACGGTGCAGTCGTTCGTGCATCACATTGATATGCGGCGGAGGTCAGACTGGCTTCACCGACAAAACCAGACTGACAGCGCTGGAGATTAGCCACTTCCCCGTTTTGGCCATGTCGCTCTAGGACCACTTCGCCCTCAAAGACAAAGTACATCCACTGGGGTCGCGCGCCAGACAGGAACAGGGTTGTTTCTTGAGAGCATGAAAGGTGCTCGCACTTTGCCAGCAGATGCGGCGGGAGCAACTGCTCAAGGGTTGAGGGTAAAGGCATGGCAAACCACTGGCGATGTATGATCAATATCATATGCTTGCATGGTCAGAACGACGACACTTTGGCTATAGAGGTTTATCCATGTCATCAAAAATCTTTGAGTTTGGCCAAGTTCTGCCCGAATACGCCGTCCCTGTACTGAACGAGCGGGCGGTCCGTGCTGCTGCGGGTATCCTGTTTTTTCTGGCTGTGATCAGCTTCATGAATGCCTGGCTCATGGGAAATTTCCAGCCGACCCGTGTGTTCGTAGTCTGTTTTTTGATCGAGTTCATGATCCGCATCTTCATCAACCCACGTTTCGCTCCTGTGATGATCTTGGGCGAATGGATGGTGCGCAAGCAATTGCCCGAATGGACCGGTGCTCCGCAAAAGCGCTTTGCCTGGAGCATCGGCTTCGTTTTGGCAGCGACCATGCTGTATCTGGTGGTGCTCAATAACGTCATCGGCCCCATCAACCTGATCGTGTGCTCGGTTTGTCTGCTCTTGCTGTTCTTCGAAACGGCGTTCGGCATTTGCATCGGCTGCAAGATTTACAACCTGTTCAACAAGGAAAAAGCTCAGCTGTGCCCCGGGGGCGTTTGCGAAATCCCGCCTGATCAAATACCCAAGATGTCCCTGGTCCAGGCTGTGATCTTTTTGGCTTTCGCCATGGCGGTGTTCGCCGTTGCGCAATGGGTTTACAGCACAGCCCCGAAGCGAGTGAGTGAGTTGCCTGCTGCGGCAGTGACACAACCTGCTGAATCTGTTGATCCAGCTGAAGTGGAGCGTTGCAAGGTCCCCGACTTTGCCAAAGCGATGGGGCACGAGGAAAAGTGGAAGCTGCACAACAATTGCAAGTAATGCCCGGTTGAATCCGGGTTCGAGATGCGTCGTTGACCCGAAAGGCAGGATCGGAAGGATGCGAACACGTGCAAATACTAAGGAGCGGGTGACATGTGTATGTACCTTTCCGCATCCTTCCGCAGGTTCATAACGGGTGTTAGTAGGCACCTATTGGCAGGGAATTGAACCCGGGTCCACGGCCACCACCAGTACAACTTGCAAAGACACTCTCTTTGCATGTCGGCAGCCCTTGATCATTTTTCGAGCATCGGGCGGCATCTCCCAAACAGCGCGAGAAAGACCCTCCTCAAGTCTGCGCCGCAGGTCGTGCTTTGCCCGAACGCACACATGCCCCAGCCCAAACGGGTCCTACTTGACCACAATTTGATACGGAGGCGCGAGCGCGGCGCTTCGATAGCTTCAGGGTGCAAACCGAGGTTTGCATGGTTCGAGGTTCGAACCCGTTGGCGTGAGCTTGCGGATTGATTGCCGAGTCAGCGCAGGCTTTCCGGATTGGCTGGGAATAGGCAAAGTGCGAACCCGGTGACTACCATAACCATAACCGCCCTCTGATAGACTGATGACTATTTAAAACGACTTTGATACCTCTGTGAGCGCCAATATCATGAACTCCGAACCGTGGGTCACTGCAATCGATGTCGCCCGGCATCTGGGCGTGGTGAAAGACACTGTTTACCGCTGGCGTGAACGCAAAGGGCTGCCCGCGCACAAGATCGGGCGGCTGTGGAAATTTCAGATCTCCGAGGTCGATGAATGGGTGCGCGCTGGCGGTGCCGATGACGACACGGAAAACGGGAGCGAACAAAAATGAATTCAGCTGGGGAAGGTAACGCGTGAGCCTGGAAGGACAACTCTTCGATCAGAAATCCTTGCGGGCAGTGACCGGCAAGACGGCAGACTGGAACGAAATCGCCAAGGATTGCATTGCGTTTGCCAATGCAACCGGCGGTCGTCTGCTGCTGGGCATTGAGGATAGTCAAAACGTGCCGCCAGCCGACCAGAACATCCCGGCAGACCTGCCCGACACACTGCGACGCAAATTGGCCGAGCGCACCGTCAACGTATCCGTACTGCCTGACGTCGTCACCGCTCCGAATGGCGGCCAGTACATCGAATTGCGCATTCCGCGTGCCATGGCCGTAGCATCCACCACCGACGGCCGTTACTTCCTGCGCGTGGCAGACCAAAGCAAGCCCGTCACAGGCGATGATGTGATGCGGTTAGCCAGCGAACGTGCCGCACTGCCATGGGAAACGCAGACCACAATGCATGTTCCTCGCGCCGAGGTCGATACCACCAAACGCGACAAGCTACTGGCAGCCCTACGTGCATCCGACCGCGTCAAGGCTTCAGTCAAGGAAAAATCCGACGGCGAACTGCTTGATCACTATCAGCTCGCACAAGGACAGGCCCTCACCAACTTGGGCGTGCTCTGCCTTGGCCGTCAACATCACCGCGCCCAACTAACCACCGCACCGGTCATCCAGTTCATCAAGTACGACGAGAATGGGCAGAAGGTCAACAAGCTGGTGTGGGACGACCACACCCAGAGTCCGATGGAACTGATCGAGGCGGTCTGGCTGGAGGTGCCTGACTTCCGTGAGCGCTACGAACTGCCTGACGGACTGTATCGTCAGAACGTGCCCGCCTTCGATGAAATCGTGGTGCGCGAACTGCTGGTCAACGCGCTGGCCCATCGCCCCTACACCCAGCGTGGCGACATTTTCCTGAACCTGCATCCCGACCGGTTGGAGGTGGTCAACCCTGGCCCGCTGCCGCTGGGCGTCACACCGCAGAACGTGCTGCACACCACCGTGCGCCGCAATGAGCACTTGGCCCGCCTGTTTCACGACCTGAAGCTGATGGAACGCGAAGGCAGCGGCTTCGACAAGATTTTCGAGGTGCTGCTCTCGCAAGGCCGCCCGATGCCGGAGTTGATCGAAACCCACGACCGCGTGCAGGTCACGGTGCGTCGCCGCATCCTCAAGCCTGAAGTCATCGATTTCATTGCCAAGGCAGATCAGACCTATCAGCTCACGCAGCGCGAACGCATCGCACTGGGCCTGCTGACCCAACACGACGCACTCACCGCCCGCGAACTTGCCGAAACTCTGGAGTTGCCCAGCGTCGAGGCCCTGCAGCCGTGGCTCAAGCGACTACTCGACTGGCACTTGGTGCAGAGCGCCGGGCGCACCCAAGCCACGCGCTATTTTGTTGATCCTAGCCTGCTACGCAGCCTGAAGTTCACATGCGAGACCACCCTCAAGCGCATTGAGCCGCACCGCTTGGCGGCACTGGTGCTGGAAGACTTGCAGCGCTATCCACAATCCGCCATCAGCAAAATCCACCTGCGCATTGGCGGCGAAATTCACCCGAAGCAGGTAAAACGCGCGCTGGAAGAATTGATTAAGCGCGGTGCGGTGCGCTTTGAGGGCAACAACCGCTGGCGGCGCTACTGGGCCATATCATGAAAAGGCTATCGGACAACGCACGCGATATCGGCGATAGCTGGGCGATAGGACGTGGGCGATACATCGACACTGGCCCAATGAATCAAAGGCTTCTATCGACCACGGGCAATGAAGGGTGGGCGATAGACCTGCTCACAGTGAGAGGGGGACTCACATGACACCAGAAACCAAAGCACGCCAGCAGATCGACCAGAAGCTGGAGCAAGCGGGCTGGGTCATACAAGACATGAAGCAGCTCAACCTCGGCGCAGCGGTGGGTGTGGCGGTACGCGAATACCCCACCGATACCGGCCCGGCGGATTACGTGCTGTTCGTCAACCGCAATGCCGTGGGTGTCATCGAGGCCAAGAAAGACAGCGCGGGCGAAAACCTTACCGTCACCGAAAACCAAACCGAGCGCTACGCCAACGCCACGCTCAAGTGGCGCAAGGACAGCACCCCGCTACGCTTCCTGTTTGAGGCCACGGGCCAGATCATTCGCTTCACCGATGGTGCCGACCCTGTGCCGCGTTCGCGCGAAATCTTCCACTTCTTCAAGCCGGAAACACTCGCCACGTGGCTCACACAAAGCGAAACCCTGCGCCGCCGTTTGGCCGAGCAGATGCCAGGGCTCCCCGAACGCAACTTGCGCGATTGCCAGATCAGCGCTGTCACCGGGCTGGAAAAATCGCTGGCGCTGAACAAGCCCCGTGCGCTGGTGCATATGGCCACTGGAGCGGGCAAAACCTTCACCGCCATCACTTCGGTCTATCGCCTGCTCAAATTTGGCGGCGCCAAGCGCATCCTCTTTTTGGTCGATACCCGCAACCTTGGCAAGCAGGCGCATCAGGAGTTCATGGCTTATACGCCACCGGACGATGGCCGCAAGTTCACCGAGCTCTACAACGTGCAGCGGCTGGCCTCGCCCAATATCGACCCGCATTCGCAGGTGTGCATCAGCACCATCCAGCGCATGTACTCGATTCTGAGTGGCGAGCCGATTGATGAATCCGCCGAGGATGTGTCACTCAACGAAGTGCAACAAACCGCCAAGCAGGAAAAGTTCGTCCGCTACAACCCGTCCGTTCCGGTGGAAACCTTCGATTTCATCATCATCGACGAATGCCACCGCAGCATCTACAACTTGTGGAAGCAGGTGCTCGATTACTTCGACGCCAGCCTGATCGGCCTCACCGCCACACCCGACAAACGCACCTTCGGCTTCTTCAACGAAAACATCGTTGCTGAGTACACCTACGAGCAGTCCGTGGCGGATGGTGTCAACGTCGGCTATGACGTGTTTGAAATCGAAACCGAAATCACAAGCAAGGGCGCAGAGCTGAAGGCCCAAGAGTGGGTAGACCACCGCGACCGCGCCACCCGCAAAAAACGCTGGGGTGAAACAGAAGAAGACACCACCTACACCGGCAAGGAGCTGGATAAATCGGTGGTCAACGTGAGCCAGATCCGGCAGGTGATTCAGGCCATGAAAACGGCGGTGGAAACACAGATTTTCCCGGCGCGCAAGGAAACACCCAAGACCCTGATCTTTGCCAAGACCGACAGCCACGCCGACGACATCATCAACATCGTGCGCGAGGTCTACGGCCAGGGCAACGCCTTCTGCAAAAAGGTCACCTACCGCGCCGAGGAGGACGCAGACAGCATCCTCAGCAGCTTCCGCAACGACTACAACCCACGCATCGCCGTCACCGTGGACATGATCGCCACCGGCACTGACGTGAAGCCGCTGGAAGTGCTGCTGTTCATGCGTGATGTGCGCAGCAAGGGCTACTACGAGCAGATGAAAGGCCGTGGCGTGCGCAGCCTGGATGGCGACAGCCTCAAGCGCGTCAGCAACTCTGCCGACGGAGCCAAAACTCGTTTCGTGCTGATCGACGCCGTGGGTGTGGAAAAGAGCCTGAAAACCGAAAGCCGCCCGCTGGAAAAGAAACCCGGCGTGGCACTGAAAGACCTGCTGCAAGGCGTAGCGATGGGCAGCCGCGACGACGACACCGTGCTCTCGCTCGCCAACCGCCTTGTGCGCCTGGCCAAACAGCTGGACGACAAAGCGCAGGCGCGTATCGAAAAAATCAGCGGTGGCATTCCGGTTGGTGAACTCGGCAAAGGCCTGATTGCCGCGCTCGACCCCGATGCCATCGTGCAAGCCGCGCTGGCCACCGCCAAGGCCAACGGCATCACCCGCAGTGAAGACACCTTGCTGCCCGAAGAAATCGAAGCCGCCCGCGCCGAGCGTGTGGCCGCTGCCTGCGCACCTTTCGACAAACCGGAGCTGCGCGAAGAGTTAGAGGCCACCCGCCGCGAACGCGAACAGCTCATCGACCATATCAACCTCGATCAGGTCACCTTCAGCGGTTTTAGTGAGCAGGCTGAAACGCAGGCCAAGGCGGTGATCCAGACCTTTGCCGACTACATCGCGCAGCACAAAGACGAAATCGCCGCCCTCGGGTTTTTCTATCAGCAGCCCTACCAGCGCCGCGCACTCACTTTCGCCATGCTCGAAGACCTGCACGCGCACCTGAGCAAACCGCCGCTGATGCTGACCACCGAACGGCTGTGGAATGCCTATGCCCGCGTGCAGGCCAATGCCGTGAAAGGCGCCGACCGCAAACGCCAGCTCACCGATCTGGTGTCGCTGCTGCGCTTTGCCTTGGGGATGGACAGCGAACTCAAACCGTTTGCCGATGAGGTGGACAAACGCTTCCAAGCCTGGATCTTCCGTCACAACGCCCAGCGCGGTACAGCGTTTACGCCGGAACAGACCGAATGGCTACGCTTGATGAAAGACCACATCGCCAGCAGTTGCAGCATCAGCCGCGACGATTTTGATTACGCCGAACTGGCCGACAAGGGCGGCTTGCAAAAAGCCTGGGGGCTGTTTGGCAAGGAGCTGGATAGCTTGATGAATGAAATGAATTTGGAGTTGGCGGCGTGAGCGATTTGCCAAATAGCTGGATAGAAACAGCGCTAACCAATCTTTCAACTATTGAAATGGGGCAATCTCCAGACTCTCGTTCATACAACAGCGAAGGAAACGGGCTTCCATTTTTTCAGGGAAAGGCAGAGTTCCAAGCGGTTTTTCCGGAAATAAGAAAGTGGTGCTCGGAACCAACGAAAGTTGTAGAGCGTGGCGACATTTTGCTTTCCATCCGTGCGCCGGTTGGGCCTACAAACATCGCACCTGAAAAAAGTTGCATCGGACGGGGATTGGCGGGCATACGAGCAGAGACTGGCGTTAATCAGTCGTACCTTTATTACTTTTTCAAAAACATAGAGCCTTGGTTATCTGAGCAAGGAACAGGCTCTACATTTGCGGCGATAAGTGGCCAGTTTGTAAGGGAGATTTCTTGTCCAGTCGCACCCGCCGCCGAACAAACCCGCATCGTCGCCAAGCTCGAAGAGCTGCTCTCCGACCTCGATGCCGGCGTGGCGGAACTCAAGGCCGCTCAGAAAAAACTGACGCAATACCGCCAATCGCTGCTCAAAGCCGCCGTGGAAGGCGCGCTCACCGCCCAGTGGCGAGCCAAAAACACCCCATCAGAAACCGGCGCGCAACTGCTCGAACGCATCCTCACCGAACGCCGCGCCCGCTGGGAAGCCAAGCAACTCGCCAAGTTCAAAGAGCAAGGCAAGACCCCGCCCAAGGACTGGCAAAAGAAATACCCCGAACCTGTGAAGCCGGACACCACTGAATTGCTGGAACTGCCGCAGGGGTGGGTGTGGGCTAGCCTGGACATGCTTGGCGAGATTGCATCCGGGGTCGCCAAAGGAAGCAAGATTGGTGCGGATCTCGAAGTCCGTGAGGTGCCATATCTGCGCGTCGCCAATGTTCAGCGCGGTTTCTTAGATCTGTCTGAAGTGAAGACGATTTTGGCTACAGAACGAGACATTTCCGAATTGACGCTCAAGGCGGGTGATGTGCTGTTCAACGAAGGGGGCGACCGCGATAAATTGGGGCGTGGTTGGGTTTGGCGTGATGAGGTTGCCGACTGCATCCATCAAAACCATGTATTTCGGATGCGACCATATTTGCCAGAGATACTGCCTGAAATGATCTCCCACCATGGCAACACGTTTGGGAAAACGTGGTTCCAAAATGCAGGCAAGCAAACGACCAACCTTGCGTCGATCAATATGACCATGTTGCGAATGTTTCCTGTTCCGCTGGGACCCGCAGATGAACAACGCGAGTTGCTGGCTCAACTGGAATTGCAGATCGAACAGATTGTTCAGCAAGAGCAAGCCGTTGAGCTTGGCATCAAACAATCCGTCGCCCAACGCCAAAACATCCTGCGTGCCGCCTTTGCCGGTGAATTGGTTCCGCAAGACCCTACCGACGAACCTGCCAGCGTGCTGCTGGAACGCATCCGCTCCGAGCGGGCGGCGCAGGCCGCCAAAAGCAAACCGCGTGGGCGCAAGCCCAAGGGGGCTGCATGAGTGCGGTGGTTTTACTTGACGGGTACTTGACTGGAACCCCCTGCGATGGGGGTTGGGCCTATAAAAATCAAACACTTAGCTCGCCGCTTTTGCTTGACGGGTACTTGACTGGCCCCCGTGATGGCCGACTTTCGAGGGGTGGCCATGCAGCATGAGGCGCATTACCTGCGCAGCCTGGTGTCAGAACTGGTGGCCTTGCCTGCCGAAACGGGCTGGGTGGAGTTCAAGCACAACAAGGCGGTGCCGGATGACATTGGGGAGTACATCAGCGCATTGGCCAACACGGCGGCTTTGCAGGGGCGTGCCAAGGCGTATGTGGTTTGGGGGGTGGAAGACGCCACGCATCAACTGCTGGGCACCACGTTTGCTCCCGGCACGGAAAAGGTGGGCAACCAGGAGCTGGTGAGCTGGCTGCTGATGCATTTGGAGCCCCGGCTGAATTTTTCTTTCCACACTGTGTTGGTCAACGATTTGCCCTTGGTGGTGTTGGAGGTGGATGCCGCGTTTCGCCATCCGGTCAAGTTCAAGGGGGCGGACTGGGTGCGGGTGGGGTCGTACAAAAAGCGTTTGCACGAGTTTCCGGAAATGGAGCGGGCGCTCTGGCGTCAACTGGACCAAACCCCGTTCGAGTTTCAGGTGGCCGCCGAAAAGCTGGACGCGCAGGATGTGCTGCGTTTGCTGGATTACCCCAGTTACTTTCGTTTGTTGGGCCTGCCATTGCCCGACGGGCATGCCGCGTTGTTGCAGGCCATGGCGGCCGACAGGCTGCTGGAGCGCATGGACAGCGGCCATTGGCGGGTGTTCAACCTGGGGGCGTTGCTGTTTGCCCAGCGGTTGGCGGACTTTGGCGCGCTGGGGCGCAAGGCGGTGCGGCTGGTGCGCTACAAGGGCGATGACCGCTTGCAGGCCGAGCCAGAGCCCCTGTTTCTTGCGGGGTATGCGCCTGTCTACGAAGCCGTGATTGCCGCCATCCACCAGCGGCTGTCGGGCAATGAGGTGATTGGCAAGGCGCTGCGCGCCGATGTCCGCATGTACCCGGATTTGGCCATTCGGGAACTGGTGGCCAATGCGCTGATTCATCAGGACTTGAGCATTTCGGGCGCAGGCCCGATGGTGGAAATGTTCAGCAACCGCTTGGAGGTGACCAATCCGGGCGTTCCGTTGATGGACACGCAGCGGCTGTTGGACTGCCCGCCCAGGTCGCGCAACGAGGCCTTGGCGTCACTCATGCGGCGCATGCACATGTGCGAAGAACGCGGCACGGGGGTGGACAAGGTGGTACGCAGTTGTGAGTTGCACCAGTTGCCCGCGCCGTCGTTTGACAAGGTGGAGGGCTCCACCCGCGCCACGCTGTACGCTTTGCGCCCCTTGACCCGCATGGACGCTGAAGACCGCATTCGAGCGGTGTACTGGCATGCTTGCCTGCGCCATGTGTGTGGTCAGCACACCAACAATGCCTCCATTCGCGAGCGGTTTGGTATTGCGGATGGCAACAGTTCGATGGCGTCACGTTTGCTCAAGGACGCAGAAGCGGCCAAGGTCATTCGGGTTTTTGATGGTCAAGCCGCTCCCAAGCAACGCCGCTATGTGCCGTTTTGGGGGTGATTTTTACTTGACGGGTACTTGACTGGATCCCCTGGTGATGGGTAAGGATCTTATATAAATCAAACACTTAGCGCGCTGTCTGTTCTTGACTGGCGCGCGCAAACACCACTGAATTGAACCCATGAACACCTCCACCCTCGTTCAAAAAGTCTGGAACTTTTGCCACACCCTGCGCGATGACGGTGTGGGTTATGGCGACTACCTGGAGCAGTTGACCTACCTGCTGTTTTTGAAGCTGGCGCATGAGTATGCGCAGGAGCCCTACAACCGCGACACCCACATCCCCAAGGGCTTTGACTGGGCCAGCCTGACCTCCAAGGTCGGCGAACCACTGGAGGCGCATTACCTCGACACCCTGCACAAGCTGGGCAACGAACCGGGCATGTTGGGCGCGATCTTTTTCAAGGCCCAGAACAAGATTCAAGACCCGGCCAAGCTCTCACGCCTGGTGCAGTTGATTGATGCCGAAAACTGGATCAGCCTGGACGCTGACACCAAGGGTGACCTGTACGAGGGCCTGCTGCAGAAGAACGCGGAAGACACCAAGAGCGGCGCGGGCCAGTATTTCACGCCACGGGCGCTGATCGAAGCCATGGTCGCCTGCGTACGGCCAGAACCCATGAAAACCATTGCCGATCCGGCGTGCGGCACCGGCGGCTTTTTCTTGGGCGCGTACAACTGGCTGACGCGCCCGGGCGCCAAGTTGGACAAGCGTCAGAAAGAGTTCCTGCGCGACCAGACATTCCACGGCAATGAAATCGTGCCGAACACGCGCCGCATGTGCTTGATGAACCTGTTCCTGCACAACATTGGCGAACTGGACGGGGAGCCTTCCGTTGAGCGCTCTGATGCCCTGATCTCCGAGCCCAAGCGCAAGGTGGATTACGTGCTGGCCAACCCGCCCTTCGGCAAGAAGAGCAGTATGACCATCACCAACGAAGAGGGTGAGGAAGACAAGGAGGCGCTGACCTACGAGCGGCAGGATTTCTGGGAAACCACGTCCAACAAGCAGCTCAACTTCCTGCAGCACATCGTCAGCATGCTGAAGGTGGACGGCAAAGCGGCTGTGGTGTTGCCAGACAACGTGCTATTTGAAGGTGGTGCGGGCGAAAAAATTCGCCGCAAGCTGCTGGAGAACTGCGATGTGCACACCATCTTGCGCCTGCCCACCGGCATCTTCTACGCCCAGGGCGTGAAGGCCAATGTGGTGTTCTTCGACGCCAAGCCCAAGGACGGTCAGACCCACACCAAGGGCATCTGGTTCTACGATTTGCGCACCAACAAGCACTTCACCCTGAAGACGCGCACGCTCAAGCTGGACGACTTGCAGGATTTCATCGCCTGCTACAACCCGGAAAATCGTCACGAGCGCGTGGCTAACGAACGGTTCAAGTTTTTCAGCTACAAAGAATTGATGGCTCGTGACAAGGCCAGTCTCGACATTTTCTGGCTCAAGGACGACAGTCTGGACAACCTCGATGACCTGCCGCCGCCGGATATTTTGCAGCAGGAGATCATTGAGCATCTCGAAGCGGCATTAGCCTCGTTCCGGGATGTGGCGGTTGGGCTGCGGAGTAGCTGAGTCTTTTGGGTGATGCATCCATTGGAACTATCCGGAAATTCCGGATAGTTGGCACCAGTCAGCATCACTCCGCGCCAGTGCATTTAAGCTCAGGAAGCCAGCCAGCATATGGTCAACCGTTCGCCACCATATTTCGGTCTGAGGCGATCTTCGGGCCTTGCATTCTCTGTTCTACCGAAAATCATTTCTGTCAACGCTTTGCGTCCTGCGCTTGCGTGACTGACCCCCCCTCTATTCGTGCTGACCCGGCGGCGCCTTGGATTCAATCACCGACCCCCGCAATTCAGGGTTCAGCAGCAGCGCCGCCTTGGCCATCAGGTGCGCTGACACCGGTGCAGTGATGAACAGGAACACGGTGATCAGCACCTCGTGCAGGCTCACGCCGTCGCGCCCCAGGGTGAACCAGAGCGCCGAAGCGATCAGCACGCAGCCCACTCCCAGCGTGCTGGCCTTGGTCGGGCCATGCAGCCGCAGCAGGACGTGCGAAAACCGCACCAACCCCACTGACCCCAGCAGCGTAAACAGCGCACCCACCATCAATAGCGCCGCCACCAGCAGATCGGCCACAGCGATGTGTTCAACGTCCATCAGTCGATCACCTTTCCGTTGAGCAAATACTTGGACAGCGCCACGGTGCCCACAAATCCCAGCAACGCAATGATCAGGGCGCCCTCGAAATAGACGGCGGTATCGGCGCCGATGCCGACCATCACCAACAGCGCCACGGTATCCAGATACAGCGTATCCATGGCCAGTATCCGGTCCACCGGGGTCGGGCCGCGCAGCAGCCGCCAGGCCGCCAGCAGCATCGCCAGCACCACCGCTGCGGCCGCCACCGGCAGCACCGTCTGCGTCCATCCATTCATTGCAGCATCTCCAGCAAAGGGGTTTCGTAGCGGGTGCGGATCTCTGCCGCCAGGGCTTGCGCGTCCGGCATATCCAATGCATGCACCAGCAGACGCGGCGCCCCACCGCGGGATTGCGGCGGCAAGAGGTCGGCCGACACGGTGCCCGGCGTCAGGGTGGCAATGGCGGCCAGCGCAGCCATGGCGCCGGGCGAGTGCAAACGCAATTCGATGCAGACCCATCCGGGCTTGAGGTGCGTTTCGGGCACAAATACGATGCGCCTTGCCACCGCCAGATTGGCGGTCACGATGTCGGCCAGCACCCGTAAGACCAGTCGCAGCGCCACAACCCCACGGTGCCAACCGTTGTGCCGCCGTGCAGGCTGCGCCGTGCCCGTTGCCCCCTCGCCCTCAGAGGAGCCATTGGGTGCCGCGTCAGCGGTATCGGACAACGGCAACACCTCCTGGCGCCAACGCCAGGCCACCCATGGCACCCCCACCGCCAGCAACACGCCCATCACCCCGTGGCCAATAGCCAGGGTGTTGTTCAGCAACAGCCACAACGCCAGCAAAATCAGCACCAACCCGATCGAGGGCCATCCATGGCGACGCACCGGTTTCATGGCGCCCTCCCCGGCTGAGGACGTGGCTGCGCCGCCAACACCGCGCGGCTGACGCTGCCATCCATCAATTGCTGCGCCGTGGCGGCGGCATAGCGCTGAGCCGGCCCGGCAAACAGCGCCAACGCCAGTAAGCCAGCCAGCAACACGCCCAGGCTGATCAGGGCAGCACGGGGGTGGCGCTGCGCGCGCGGCTGTGCTGCAGGGGCCGGCAAGGTGTGCCAGAACAGCGTGCTGCCGGCACGAGACAAAGCCATCAAGGTACTCAGACTGGCAAGCAAGATCACCGCAACCAGCGCCAGCCCGTAGCGGGCGCCGATCAGCTCGGTGATCAACATCGTCTTGCCGATAAAGCCCGACAGCGGCGGCAGGCCGGCCAACGCCACCGCCAGGACAAAGAATACGGTGCCGAGCAGCCCCGCACGCGCACCCGCCGGTGCGGGCGACAACTGATCCACCATGGCCCCCCGGTCGCGGCGCACGGCGTCGGCCAGCAAGAACAGCGCCGCCCCCGCCAGCGTGCTGTGCGCCGCGTAATACACCGCCGTCGCCACGCCGCCGTGCAAGCCGGCTGCCAGCAACAGCGTGCCGGCCGACGCCAGCACCAGGCTGGCCGCCACACCCCGCAAATGGTGCGAGGCCAGCGCACCGAAGGCACCAAACAGCAGCGTCAGCGCACCGGCCCACGGCAACACCAGCGACAGATCCAGCAGCGACGTTTCCGGTTGCAGCGCGCCCAGTGCTCCGGCAAAAACACGCAGCACGGCATAGATGCCGACCTTGGTGAGCAAGGCAAACAGCGCGGCCACCGGGGCCTCGGCGGCACCGTAGGTGGCCGGCAACCACAGCCCCAACGGCAAGGCCGCGGCCTTGATGCAAAACACCACCAGCAGCAGCAGCAGCGCCGTGCGCAGCAGCGCCCGGTCCGCATCGGCCACGCCCTGCGCCAGCACCCCGAGCTCGGCAAAATTGAGCGTGCCCACCACGCCGTACACCAGACCGGCGGCCATCAAGAACAACATCGACCCCACCAGATTGAAGACGATGTAGTGCAAGCTGGCCCGTCGCATTTGCCGGTCGCCGCCGTACAGCAGCAAGCCGTAGGACGCCGCCAACAACACTTCAAAGAAAACGAACAGGTTGAACAGATCGCCGGTGAGAAAGGCGCCCGCAATGCCGGCCAACTGCACCTGAAACAGGGCATGAAAGTGCAGCGTGCGCGCTTGCCTCCCCAGAATCGCCGCCACCAGCGCCGCCGCCCCCACCACGGCCGTCAGCAACAGCATCCAGGCCGACAGTCGATCCAGCACCAGCACGATGCCAAAGGGGGCGCGCCAATTGCCCATCAGCAGCACGGCGGTGTGGCCAGCCGCAGCGGACACAAACAAACTCAGGGCAATCGCCACAAACCCCGCCGTTGCCAGCAGCGCAACGGCGTGGCGCACGCCCGGCCGCGCGCCGCGCAGCAACACCAGCAGCGCCGCAGCCAACAGCGGCAGCACCACCGGCAGCGCCAGCAGTGTGCTCATGGCGAAGCCTCCGGGGTGTTGGGCGCCGGGGGGGTCTGCCCACTCAGAAGCAGCCGCTGCTCACCGGGTTCCCCGTCCACGTGGTCGGTGCCTTCGGTGACCGAATCAGCCAACGCCACGGCCAGCAACAGCGCCGTAATGGCAAACCCGATGACAATGGCCGTCAGCACCAGCGCCTGCGGCAGCGGATCGGTGAAGACGGTCGCACGGCCGCCAACAATCGGCGCCGCACCGCCCAAGCGCCCCATCGAAAACAAGAACAGGTTGACGCCGTATGACAGCAAGGTCAGCCCCAGCACCACATCAAAACTGCGCGAACGCAGGATGAGGAACACGCCGGCCGCCACCAGCACGCCAATCCCGCTGGCCCACAGCGCTTCCATCAGGGACCCCTCCGCAGTTCTTGCAGTCGGCTCAAGGCCACAATGGCGGCCAGTGTGGCCCCGACGACCACGGCAAATACACCCAGATCGAACAGTGCTGCGCTGGCCAAGGCGATCTCGCCCACCAGCGGCAGCGGCGGGTGGACAAACGTGCTGGTCAGCAGCGGATAACCCCACGCCCAGGCGGCCATACCGGTGAGCAGTGCACAAGCCAGTCCCAGGCCCATCCACGTCTGCCAGTCCGCCTGCAATCGCGCCTGCACCCAGGCCCGGCCAAACGCCAGATAGAGCGTGACAAAACCCATGGCATAGACCAGTCCGGCAATGAAGCCGCCGCCCGGCAGGTTGTGGCCCCGCAAGAAGAGGTAAATCGCCACCAGCATCGTCATGGGCCACAGTGTGCGCGCCACCACACGCAGCATC
>Ga0172368_10003328_pt1 | contig 19626 bp, 20 predicted proteins | sample Lak11m_FD_114540 | JGI IMG/M metagenome (GOLD analysis project Ga0172368, IMG submission 114540) | Freshwater microbial communities from Kabuno Bay, South-Kivu, Congo - kab_022012_11m | ecosystem: Environmental > Aquatic > Freshwater > Lake | place: Democratic Republic of the Congo: South-Kivu...
AGGGCGACAATGGCCCCGGCGATGGTGGAAAGCCAGAGGGAGTTTCGTATCCCATTCCATGGATCAACTTTGAGCAGAATAAATCGCGCGACATTTCCCCCGTCAAGCGGGTGAACCGGAACGAGGTTGATTAATCCCCAAAAGATATTGACCCAAAGAAGCGTCATTATGAGGGAATTAACGGTATCGCCCAGCCCCGGGAGAAAAGCCATCGGAAATGGCAAAATTCCGAAAACTGTGGTTATGACGATTGAGCCTCCCATTACCGAAGCCGCGGCCAATACAAGCCCGGCAAATGAAAACCCTGCCACAGGGCCGGCCAATGACACCAGAATTTCCTGGTTTTGTGTAAGAGCCACGGCAGCCCATCCGCTCCCCCATGCAGTGGATGTAGGCACGGTCAGGCCGCCTGCAAAATGGAGGATGATCTGTGACGATTGGCCGTAGCGGCGCATGGCAAGCGCATGTCCCAACTCGTGGACCAGGATTGAAACAAAAACAGCCGCCACCCAGATCAAAATGTTGAGCAGGCTGGATGATGACCCGAGTAAAACGGCAATCACCCAGAACAATGGATGCACGCGAACCGGGATCCCGGCGATGGAAAACCGAAGGTCGTACCGTGTTGGAGGCGGGACTTGGAAGATTGACATATGGATTACTTTCCTGAATTGGGGTTGAAATATTTCGTTTGTTTGTAAACTCAGTGCGGGATGGGCAAAGTATACCCTCCATCCACCACAATGGTTTGCCCCACGATCATCGAAGCGGCGGGCGTACACAGGAACGCGACCACCTCGGCGACCTCCTGCGGGGTGACGAGCCGGCCTGCGGGAACCTGCTCGATGAACTTTTGCAGGATGTTATCCTGACCGCCCATCGATGCAAAATGATCGAGCGCATCCGTCTCGACCACGCCGGGCGACACTGCATTGACATTGATGCCCTTTGGGATCAATTCCACGCCCAGATAACGCGTAAGCGACTCCAATGCGGCCTTGCTCGCGCCGACGACGACATAATCGGGCAGGACGCGTACCGCGCCTGCGCTGGAAATGCTGACGATTTTTCCGCCCCCGCGTTTTTCCATCAAGGCCGCCGCGCGTTGTGCGGAGAATAACAGGGCGCGCGCGTTGATGTTCATCGTCCAGTCCCAGCCTTTGGGCTTTTGCTCCAGCGCCGGGCGGTTGTATCCCGAAGCCGCGTTGTGGACGAGAATGTCCAGGCCGCCGAACTCCTTATCCACTTCGTCGAACAGGCGGTTCAAGTCGTCCATATCGCCCACGTCCGCTTTGACGACCAGCGAACGGCGGCCAAGTTTTTCGATTTCGCGCGCGGTTTCTTCGGCAGGTGCGCGGTTGCGGAAAAAATTGACGATCACATCCGCGCCGTGTTGGGCGAAATGCAGGGCGATGGCGCGCCCGATTCCGCGGCCCGAACCGGTGACGAGGGCAATCTTATTTGAAAAAGAAGGAGTGGGCATTGGTGCGATCCGTAAATGATATTGCTGGCGGCGATCTCGTGGGCAGTATAACATGGCGGCTTTCACATTATCTTTGCGGTTTATGGAAAAACCCTTCTGCAGAGGGAGATCGTCCAAAATCCTGAATGGTACAATTACCGCAGGCAACCGTATGAAGCAGTTCCTTCATGGAAAAACCCGGGTCATTTTGCTGGCGTTGACCGCGTTGGCCGGGCTGATCGTTCTTGCCGCTGGACTGGGCGGAATGGAATTCGACCAGCCGCGGGGGATGGGATTGGAGAATCTTTTCAACTTTTCCGATCTTGAGAGTGTGAATGACGTTCCTTCATCTTACTGGATTCGCTATTTCCTGTTGGGAATGTTCGTCATTCTCTTTCTGCTGTTTCTTGGTCCCATGCGGCCGCAGGCGGGCAGGGATCTCATCAAACTGGTGATGCGCTTCTTTCTTTTCGCATTCGTATTGATCCTTTTCATGGGGCGTATAGCCCAGGCAAATCCCGCGCTGATGGAGGAATTGGATGCGGCTGGACAGGGGGGGAATCCCGGGGAACAGGCTTTTTCACCGCCCGATGTGACTGCACAATGGGAGTATTGGATCACGGCGCTGGTCTTTGTTGGGATTGGTGTGGTTGTCATTGTATTATTCAACCGCCTGATGGATCGGTGGTTCCAGCCAAAGACGGGACTGGATGAAATTGCCGATATCGCCCGGGAAACCCTGAGCGACCTCTCCGGTCACACGGCATCCAAAAATGCGATCATCCGTTGTTACGCGCGGATGAGTGAAGCCGCAAATAAATGGGGCGGGATTTCGCGCAACGCGGCGATGACGCCGGCTGAGTTCGCGGAACTCCTCGAGAGCGCCGGGCTGCCTGGAGGTGAGGTTCGCGATCTAACGCGCGTATTCGAGAGAGTCCGTTACGGGGCGCAGAATGTCAGCCCGCAGGAAATCAAGGAGGCAAGGCAATGTCTGACCGGCATCCTGAAGGTTTGCGAAGCGCAACAGTAATATATTGGAAACTGCTTCTTTTCGCATTCCTGCTTGCGATGATTGCCATCGCGATTTTTCCTTTTCGCAGGTTGCTGGCTGGCGTTGTTGTGCGCGTCGTCTCCTACGTGATTTGGTCGCTGAATCTCGTTGGAAGCATCATCCCTCAGCAGGTCCTGTGGTTGTGCCTCCTGATTGCGTTGCTCTACATCGCGGTTGGAAGTTTTTATGGAAAGCGCCTGGAGAGTGGAGCGGCCCCGAAAAACGCGTCCCCGGTCATCGGTCCGGTTGAGACGATGACGCGTTGGATCGAAGAGCGGCAGCGCGGGACATATTTCAAATGGCAGATTGCCAACCTGCTGGGGAAAGTCCATAAAAGCATCGAAGAAACTGCCGGGCGCGGAACCTCGAACCGGGTCCCGCATCCTCTGCCGCAGGTGCAGTCTTTTCTGGACGCCGGGGTAAATACAACCTATGCCGATTATCCGTATCCCGGCCTGTTTCAAAAGGCGGAGCCTACTCCATTTGATATTCCCTTGGAGCAGGTGGTGGAATATTTGGAGGAACAAATGGAGATCAGGGATGAGCGCTAGGATTGCAGAAGTTGCCGTCACCGGCCAAAAAGTCATCTCGGAAGTTGAACGCGCTGTCGTTGGCAAGCGCGGCCTGCTGGAAATGGTCATGGCCGCGGCGCTGGCTGGCGGCCACGTTTTGCTGGAGGATTATCCCGGCCTGGGAAAAACATTGGTCGCCCGCTCTCTTGCCAATGTATTGGGACTGGACTTCAAACGCATTCAGTTCACGCCAGACCTCCTGCCCGGGGATATTACCGGCGGCTACGTGCTCGACCGGGCGCGCAACCGTTTTCAACTGCGGCAGGGTCCCATCTTTGCCAACATCGTGCTGGCTGACGAAATCAATCGCGCTTCGCCCAAAACGCAGTCCGCCCTGCTCGAGGCCATGCAGGAGGGACACGTGACTCTCGAAGGGGAAACACTGCCTTTGCCCGAGCCTTTCCTTGTGATTGCGACCCAGAATCCGATTGAATATGAGGGCACGTTTCCGCTGCCTGAGGCGCAGTTAGATCGTTTCATGTTGAAACTTTCCGTGGGATATCCGGAAGTGTCGGAGGAGAAGGAGATCTTGAAGCGCCGTCACACGCGCGGACAGGATGAGGTGGAGTTGAGCGCGGTGACTTCCGCGGCAAAATTGTTGAAATTATGCGCCGCAGTCGAGACGGTCCATGTGGACCCCGATCTCGAGGAATATATTGCCCGCCTTGTGCACGAAACGCGGGTGGATCGTCGTGTTGCGGTGGGCGCCAGTCCGCGCGCTTCGCTGGCCTTCCTGAAAATGGCGCGGGCCCGCGCGGCCTTGAATGGCCGGGATTTTATTCTGCCGGACGATATCAAACACTTCGCCTCGCCGATTCTTTCCCATCGCCTGATTCTCCTGCCCGAATATTGGGTAACGCGCGACGTGACCGGTGAAATCGTGGCGGATGTGCTCGGAAAGGTTCCGGTTCCCGTGCTTGGGGGAGTGGGATGAGCCGTATGGCCCTGCTGGCCGTACTGGTCTATCTCATCATTTTGGCTGGCATTGGTTCATTGAATGGCTCTTTGTTGGGGCTGGCATTTCCCCTGGTCATCTACCTGATGGCAGGGTTATGGCACGGACCGGAAAAGCCCAAACTCCAGGTGGAGCGTACCATAAGCGCAGAACGTATTCTGCCGGGGGAGACGGTCACAGTCAGCCTGACAGTCAACAACCAGGGGGAGGCGCTCGAGCAGGTCCTGCTTCATGATCCACTGCCCGGTTTTCTCGAAGTCATCGACGGCTCAGCCAGCCGATTTGTTGACTTCCCCGCCCACAGCAGTCTAACGTGGAAATATACCCTGCGCGGCAGGCGCGGCTTTCACGGTTTCGAGGGCCTGCAAGTCCTCGCGGAAGACCGTTTGGGACTGGTGTCCAGGCGTGCTGTCCTCCCGTCGCATGGGCAGTTGCTCGTCCTGCCGCCTGCGGCGCGAGTACGGCGGATTGCAATTCGCCCGCGGCAGACGCGCGTCTATTCAGGCGTGATTCCTGCGCGCCAGGGCGGTGCGGGGATTGATTTCTTTGGCCTGCGCGAATATCAGATCGGCGACGCCCCGCGCCGCATCAACTGGCGCGCTTCGGCCCGGCATGAGGAGGGGCTCTATTCCAATGAATTCGAACAGGAACGCGTGGCCGATGTCGGTATCGTGCTGGATGGGCGGAGAAGCGTCAATGAGTTTGGGGGCGGGCGGACGATTTTTGAACACTCGGTTACAGCCGCGGTGGCCGTATCTTCGGCTTTGCTGTCGGACGGGAATCGCGTCGGGTTATTCGTATATGGCAGGCGCTTCAAATGGACGCCTCCCGGGTATGGCAAACGTCAGCGCGAAAGAATTTTGCAGGACCTGGCTTTGGCCGAGGTTGGCGAGAGTCAAAATTTCAATTCGCTGATCGTTCCGCGCAGGTTGTTCCCTTCCAATTCGCAGATCATCCTGGTGAGTCCGCTTCAGGCTGAAGACCTGTCGATGCTTGTACAGTTGCGGGTGAGAGGTTATCAACTCATGGTCATCAGCCCGGACCCCGTCTCTTTCGAAGCGCGCGGCCTCGATGGCCGCGCTTCGGCGAGACTGGCCTTTCGCATTGTGCGCTTGCAGCGCGAACTCGCCCTGCGCCGCCTGCGACGTTTTGGCATCCAGGTGGTGAACTGGGACGTCGCGCTTCCCTTCGAGCAGGCCGCGCGGTCCACGCTGAGTCGTCCCCTGTCATTCCTGCGCGCCATCCAGCGCGGGGGGCAGGTATGACTCGATTCTTTATTTACGTCTCCATTCTGGCCGGCACATCCGTGATTTCTTTCGGCCTGGCAGGGATTGGGTATTCCATCCCGGCGGTTGGCGCGGGGTTGTGCGGCCTGGTTTGGATGATTGCTTGCTGGCGCGGCTTCCAGCGCTTTGCATCTCCCGCATTTGCGGTCTTCACGGTGATTTCGATTGTGAGTATCTGGGCCGGCGTCTCATCGTGGCTGGCTCTTGCCTGTGTGACCTTTTCGCTTATTGCCTGGGATTTGGCGATGTTCGTCCGTCGGCTGGGCCTGGCGGGGGATCCGCAGGATCGCGTGAGGATGGAACGCGCCCATTTCGCCCGGCTTGGGAGTGTTGCAGGGTTGGGCGTCATCGGGGCTGTTGCCGCCGCCCGTATCCACATCGACCTGACGTTTGGCAGTTCCGCCCTGCTGGCTTTGCTTGCATTTTGGGGGATCAGCGCGTTGATCTACAGCCTGCGGAGCCGCGAATGAGCAGGGCTTACCGTGTTGTGTGACTCGATGACTCAGTCAAAATGGATGTTCAAGTCCGAGCAGTCGAAGCGGTTGCCGCAGTTGGGACAGGTCACCTTGCAATTTCTCTCGTACATTTTGGATCCGCAATTATCGCAGATGTAAACGCGTTTGACTGCATTTTCTTCGATGCCTATGGGCTTGAAAAGGGAGTGATCCAATTGGTTTATGTTTTCCATCCCCAATCGACGGACTTCCATCATCACTTTTTCGGCATCGGAGCGCAATTTTCCAACCTGGATTCCCGTGCAAACATCAGGCCAGTCTCTCAGCCATTTGACACTTCTTCCGTATACTTTGATCGCACCGTCATAATTTCCGCGCGTAATATGCAGGCAGGTCACTGCGATTTGCAGGATGCCGCGGTATAACTCGCGGACTTCATCTTTTTCATCCCGCCATGCGGCTTCGAGTTCCTCGTGAGCCTCGAAGAACTTACCCTGATTGAAGAGGCGTATCCCCTCCAATGCCTGTGGATGGATGTTGCCGTCACAATTGCCGGACATTCGGGCAGTATAACACGCGCATATTTTCCCGAGGTACAATTTGTTTTACACATTACACGCGGGAGCGGCTTTGACCAATATTGCTCTTTCAATCAGTATCATACTGGGGATGGGATTGCTGTCGCATGGCTATGATGCGGCAGGCGTCGATGCGATTGCGCGCTGGCTTGTGTTTGCGGCAATCTCGTGGTTGATTGCCCAGTTTCGCCGCTGGGACTGGTTCGCGGCACCGGCCTTGATCCTTGCCATGTTTGCATCCGCCCTTGGCCTGTGGATGGGGTTCCATCCGGGCTGGATGTTCTCCGGCGCGATTTTCAGCCTGATCGCATGGGACCTGGCCGATTTCCGCCAGCGAATGCGGACAACGGTTTTGGAAGATGCCCGGGGAGTTGAATACCGTCACATCGCGAGATTGTGTATACTTGCATTGGCGGGCCTGGGCATTGCCTCGATCATACTGCTCCTTACGGCGCAGTTCACGCTCGAGTGGGGAATGTTGCTTGCATTGTCTGTCGTTTTGTCCCTTGCCCAGTTCGCGTCCCGTGCATGGAAACCTTCATCTTGACCGGGGTTCGACGTCCGCCAGATATTCCTCGGTCTTGAATGGATTGCGGAACCGCAGAATTTTCAGATGAGCGTTTCCGGGCTGGGCGAAGAGAAAGTCGTGCCGACGACTGCAATGCGGTGAAAGGGAAATGTATTCATGGCGCGGCGCGGGATTATAATCCGTATTGCGTGAGGCGTAATCAACGGCACGTATTATTTTTCTCAAGGAAACCCCATGTTTAATCTCCCCGATTCTGAAATTCTTCCTGTCTCCAAAGAGCACGTCTTTTGGACATGGTCTGCCCAGGCCAAAGTGAACCCCATCCCGGTCAAGCGCGCCAAAGGCGTGTATTTTTGGGATGTGGAGGAAAAACGCTATCTCGATTTCAACTCGATGACGATGTGCGTCAACATCGGTCACGGCGACGAACGCGTGATCAAGGCCATGCAGGAACAAGCGGCTGAACTTCCCTACGCCGCGCCCGGCATGACCACCAAAATCCGCGCGCTGGCAAGCAGGGCTGTGGCGGATGTCACTCCGCAGGGCAAATTGAGCAAAGTCCTGTTCACGCTGGGCGGGGCGGATGCGAATGAGAATGCCATCAAACTGGCGCGCGGTTACACAAAGCGGCACAAAATTCTCACGCGCTATCGCTCCTATCATGGCGCGTCCGCGGGGGCAATGGCCGCGACCGGCGACCCGCGCCGCGTGGGTTGGGAGCCGAATTTGATGACAGGAGTCGTCCACTTCCTTGACCCGTATCGTTATCGTTCCACCTTCCATCGCTCGAACCCAGGCATCTCCGAGGATGAATTTGCCCGCGATTACGTCAATCACCTGGAAGAGATCATCCTGTACGAAGGGCCGGAGTCCATCGCGGCGGTTTTGATGGAATCGGTCACCGGCACGAACGGGATCATCATCCCGCCCGATGGATACATGCAGGGCGTGCGCGCCTTGTGCAACAAATACGGCATCGTGATGATTGCCGATGAAGTGATGAGCGGGTTTGGCCGTACGGGGAAATGGTTTGCCATCGAGCATTGGAACGTCGTCCCGGACATTATGACCATGGCCAAGGGACTCACGTCCGCATATGCGCCGCTGGGCGCGGTGGCGATGAAACCCGAAATTGCGGCGGCATTCGACGAGCATGCCTTCGAAAGCGGCCTGACTTATACTTCCCATCCCATTTCGCTTGCGGCGGCTGTGGCCAATATCCATGTGATGAGGGAGGATAAACTTGTCGAGCACGCGGCAGGCATGGGGTCGGTCTTGAAGCGGATGCTGACTGATTTGGGGGAGGCGCATCCGTCCGTCGGTGAAGTCCGCAATATCGGGTTGTTCGGCATCGTTGAATTGGTCCGGGATCGAAAAACGAAGGAGCCGATGGCGCCGTGGAATGGTTCATCGCCGGAGATGACCGCGCTGAGAAAATATTGCGTGGATCACGGGTTGTTTTTATACACACACTGGCATACGGTATTGATCATCCCGCCGCTGATTATCACGGAAGCGCAGTTGAAGGAGGGGATGGATGTGCTGGATGACGCCTTGAAGATTACGGATCGGGCTGTGTCATAGCCAGCGCATATTCCACCGCGCTGACGGCGTGAATCCTTGTCGTATCAAAAAGAGGCGACTGGCAATCCTCGTCGTGGACCAGCAGGCCGATTTCGGTGCATCCCAAGATGACGCCTTCCGCGCCCTCCTTGACCAATCCCTGAATGATGTCCAGGTATTGCTGTTTGGATTCCCGGCGGATGTCGCCGACGACCAGTTCGTCGTAGATCACCCGATGAACGATTTCGCGCTCGTGCGCGCCGGGAATTATCACATCCAGCCCGTATTTTTGAGAGAGCCTGCCTTTGTAGAAATCCTCCTCCATTGTGAAGCGTGTGCCCAACAACCCTATTTTTTGGATGCCGGCCTTCTTTACCTGTTGGGCGGTGGCGTCGGCAATGTGAAGGAATGGAATGCCGGCCTGGGCTTGAATATCGTCCGCCACCTTGTGCATCGTATTTGTGCATAGGACGATAAAATCTGCGCCGCCGCTTTCCAGTTTTTGGGCCGCGTCGACCAGCATCCGGGCGGCTTCCGGCCATTTTCCCTGATGCTGGAGGATTTCCATCTCTGCAAAATCAACGGAAACCATGACGCTTTTTGCTGAATGAAGCCCGCCCAGTTTCGCTTTGGTTGTTTGGTTGATGATGCGGTAATATTCGAGGGAGGATTCCCAACTCATGCCGCCGATGAGACCGATTGTTTTCATGGTTCGCTCCTTGATGTTGCAGGGATGCTGTCGCCCCTGCGACGTGATTCCAGTTTTTTGAGGCGGGCTTTGCCGCAGAAAAAAGAAAGCCCAAACGGCGCTTACGATCAAAATCACGCCGTTCAGGTGAAAGGGCGCTTCCTTCCCAATTGTGTCATATACCAACCCGCTCAGCAAAGGCCCAATGGCAAATCCCAGGTTTTCCGCGAAGTCGTACAGCCCGTATCCCATTCCCCGCCCCAATCTCCTGGTGCACCGTCTCAGCTGCCATTTCGATGGACAATCTGGTTTCGCCCAAAGTTTTTCGCTTTTAGCAGACGATCATCGGCGAGTTTCAAAATTTCCCCGCTGCCGCGGTCCTGCACCTCCTCAAAATTGACCAATCCCACGCTAATGGTGATATGTTGGCTGGCCAGGTTGGCATTGCCGACAAAAGCCTGCTCATCAATTTCCCGCCTTATTTTCTCCACTGCCTGAAGAATTCCATCGGGAGATGTTTTGGTCAGTAGCAGCGCGAATTCATCGCCTCCATACCGGCACAGTACGTCCCGCGAAAAAATATTCTGCTCGATGATCTTGATGACATGCATTAAGACTGCGTTCCCGGCCAGGTGCCCATACCGGTCATTGATCTGCTTGAAATAGTCGATATCGATCAACGCCAGCCCGAAGTTCATGCCGTTGGCCTGCATCGCGCCCAGGCGGGACTTGTGTTTCAGAAATCCCCGCGCCCGCTTTACCTCGATTTCAAAATATTCGTTGAAGAATCGCCGGTTATAGATCCCGGTCAAGCCGTCCCGATCGGCAAGCCGCTTGAGATCCTCGTTCAACTCCCTGATCTCGCGGGTCCTTTCTTGGACTTTGTGTTCAAGGTTAACATTCAGTTCTTCAAATGCCGTATGCAAATTCACGAAGCCGTCGAGCAGGATATATGCCATGGCCAGGATTATAAAGAAAAACGAATACTCGCTGATATAGATAAAGGAATAAAACCCCAAAGTCACCAGGGAATCGCTTGCCACGCCGGTGAAATAGATGACCAGGCAGGCAAGAATAAGCAGCAGGGGTCCATATTTGGTTCTCCTGTATTGACGGATGAAAAGATAAAAGAGATATGCATATCCGACTATGGCTGATATGATCTCGACCTGGTAGACCAACCCGACCACGCCTTCGTAATAGGTGATCCTCGGCAAGTTAAGAAAGTCGATATTCTTCACGGCGGGATGGGCGGCAGAAAGGGAGAACTCCGGGTTTGCGAACAAAGAGGCAATGAAAATGACGATGAACCAGGCGATGGCAAATTGGATGAATCCATTGCCTTTTTGCCGGGTGAAAACAGCGGTGAACCAGGTCATGAACACGGATATGGGGGCCACCGTATTGAGTTGAAGTCTTTGCCAGAAAATGCCATTATGAATGGAGAGCGAGTTGTAGAGCCCGGCCGAAAACACATCATAGAATCCGATGCTCAGGCATAAGAGGGCAAACGGAAGATGTTCCTGTTCTTTACGCCGCTTGAGGTAGAAAAATAAATAGTAGACCCCCACATAGAAATTGACTGAGGCCATGGCAATGCAAGGAACAGAAAGTGGATGCATAACTTGTCGGCTCCAGCTGGATGATGCCAGGTATGCCTGCCTGGGCAGACTGTGATTTGAGCAAGCGTCCAACGATTTGGGCCGGCGGGTGGCACGCACGGCCTGTTCTTTCCGCCAATACCCGGCACTGCCGAATATTCAAAACCCATTTGTGCGGATTATACGCCCATGCTTGGTGCAAGGCAATAAGATGCATCAAATAACCAAAAGCCTCGGAAGTTTTCACCTCCGAGGCTTCTTTCGTCTTTCTTCTTTTTTCTTTTTTCTTTGCTTACGCGTTCTCGTCGTAGTTCTCAGGCAGCCAGCAGCACAACACCAACTCGCGCGCGGCCTTAACCTCGTCCATCCTGCCGAACGGCGTAATGTGCGGGGCGCTGTGGAGCAGTTCGGGCTGGGATTTGGCCTCCTCCGCGATCTTGATCAGCGCATCGGCGAAGCGGTCGAGGGTATCCTTGTTTTCGGTCTCGGTCGGTTCGATCATCAGCGCTTCGTGGACAATGAGCGGGAAGTAGTTTGTGGGCGGGTGGAAGTCGTAGTCCATCAGGCGTTTGGCAATGTCGAGGGCGCGCACGTCAGAGCCTTCGAATTGTCCCTCGGCGACGAATTCGTGCATACAGATTCGGTCATATGGAATCGTGTATGTGTCCCGCAGGCGGGCTTGCAGGTAGTTTGCATTCAACACCGCGTACTGGGCGATGTCCTTGAGTCCGTCGGGGCCGTGCATGGCGATGTAGGTGTACGAGCGGACAAGTCCGCCGCCGAAGTGGCCGTGGAAGGCTTTCATACGCCCGATGCTTTGTTTGGGAGTGATAAAGCCGTAGAGGGGCGGGGTGTCGTCGTCGGCTTCCTCGACTATTCCGACAATGGGAGCAGGCAAAAAGTCGACGAGACGCGGGCTGACTCCAACGGGGCCGGAGCCTGGGCCGCCTCCACCGTGCGGGACCGCGAACGTCTTGTGCAGGTTGAAGTGCATGACGTCGAAACCCAGATCGCCGGGACGGAGGATGCCGAGCAGCGCGTTGAGATTTGCCCCGTCGCCGTACATCAAGCCGCCGCAGCCCTTGACGAGTTTGACCACCTGCACGATGTGTTCATCGAACATGCCGAGCGTGTTCGGGTTGGTCAACATCATGCCGACGACGGTATCGTCGCAGGCGGCTTCAAGGGCTTTGAGGTCCACGTTGCCGCGCGAGTCCGACGGAATGGTAACGACGCTCATGCCCAACATGCCGGTCGAGGCGGGGTTGGTTCCATGCGCGGCGTCTGGGATGAGCATCCTGGTGCGTTTTGTGTCGCCGCGTGATTTGTGATAGGCGGCCATCATCAGTACGCCCGTGAATTCACCGTGCGCGCCCGCGGCGGGTTGCAGGGTGACCCCCGCGAAGCCGCTGATTTCCTTGAGCCATTCCTGCATTTCATACATCAAGGCCAGGTTGCCTTGTACGGTTTCAATTGGCTGGAGCGGGTGGGTGTAAAGGAAGCCGGGCAGGCGGCAGGTGTCTTCGTCGATCTTCGGGTTGTACTTCATCGTGCACGAACCCAGCGGGTAGAAGCCGCTGTCCACGCTGTAGTTGAATTTGCCGAGGCGCATGTAATGACGGACAACGTCCACTTCGGCGAGTTCGGGCAGGGGCAACTCGGAGCGGAGGAATTCCCTGGGAGGCAGGGCAGTTTCGGGCACGTCGGAGGCGGGCATGGTCACGCCGCGGCGGCCCGGGGATGAAAGTTCAAAGATGGTCGGCTCGACAATCTTTGCAGTGTCAGTCATTGGCCACCTCCTTCAAAACTTTCACAAACGTATCGATTTCCTCCCTCGTGTTCATCTCGGTCACGGCGATGAGCATGTGGTTCGGAAGCGACGGGTAGTCCTTGCTCAAATCATAACCGCCGATGATGCCGTGCTCGAGCAGGTGATTGTTGATCTCCGCGACGGGTTTCGGGCAGCACAGTGCGAACTCATGGAAGAACGGCTCGTTGAAGCACAGGCTGAAACCGTTAATCCTGCTGAGTTGTTCGGCGGCGTAGTGCGCTTTTTGATAGCACAGGTTTGCGACTTCCTGCAAGCCGCTCCTGCCAAGCACGGACATATACACCGCCGCGCCGAGCGCCAGCAATCCCTGGTTCGAGCAGATGTTGGATGTGGCGCGTTCGCGTTTGATGTGTTGTTCGCGCGCGGTGAGCGTCAACACGTAGGCGCGCTGGCCGCGGTTGTCCATCGTTTCGCCGACGAGGCGTCCCGCCATTTTGTGAACGAAGGATTTTTTTGTGGTGAAGAAGCCGAGATAAGGGCCGCCATACCACAGCGGAATGCCGAACGGCTGTGCTTCGCCCACGACGATGTCCGCGCCCATGTCGCCGGGCGTTTTGAGCATGAGTAGTGCGGTGGGATTTGCCACGATGCAGACAAGCGAACCCCTGGCGTGCGCGGCCTCGGCGAGTTTCGTGTAATCGTAGATGCGCCCGAAAAAATCGGGATACTGGGCGATGACAAGCATGGTGTTGTCGTCAATCTGCGCCTCGAGACTGTCCATTGGCGACTGGTCACTGCTCACTGATGACTGGTCATCCCCGGCAACTTCCAGTTCCATGCCTTGCGTGTACGTGCGGATGACCTCGCGGTACTGCGGGTGCAGGGTCGGCGAGACGACCACTTTCCTGCGTTTGCCGCGGAATTGTGCATACGCCAGGTTGACAGACTCGGCGGCAGCCGTTGCGCCATCATAGTGCGACGCGTTCGAAACATCCATGCCTGTCAAATTGGTCATCAGCGATTGATATTCGAAGATGGCCTGCAATGTGCCCTGCGAAATCTCAGGCTGGTACGGAGTGTACGCCGTGTAAAATTCACCGCGGCGCAGGATATGATCCACAACGGAGGGGATGTAATGATGGTAGGCGCCCGCGCCGAGAAACGAAATCATGTGTTCGCGCACATTCTCGTTGCTGGAGGCCAATTCGCCGAGAAGTGAAGCGGCTTCCATTTCCGAGAGGGCGGGGGGCAGGTCTAAATTTGGGAAGCGATGTTTTTTGGGGACAGCGTCGAACAGGTCGTCCAGTGAATCAACGCCGACTGTCTTCAACATCTCATCCCGTTCTTTGGGACTTATTGGAATGTAGGTCATGGTAACTCCGAGTCTTATAGCTTGGAGTCTCATAGTCTGATAGCATCTGTGGTCGTGACTATCTGACTATGAGACTATCTGACTATGAGACTAATGTGTCCGAGTCTCACAATAAGCGACATACGCGTCGGCGTCCATCACGTCGCCGGCAACTCCGCCTTCCACTTTGACCATCCAGCCTGCGCCGAAAGCGTCGCTGTTGAGGGTTTCGGGTTTGTCGGAGAGGGCCTTGTTGACCTCGGTCACTTTGCCGCCCGCCGCGGCGTAGATTTCAGCGGAGGCTTTCACGGATTCAACGGAGGCAATCGCCTTGCCTGCTTCGATGCCATCGCCGACTTCCACGAGCATTTCGACGAAGACAATGTCGGAGAGTTGTCCCTGGGCGTAGTCGGTCAGTCCCATTGCGCCCGACTGGGGGTCGAACCATTCGTCAGATTTGGTGTATTTCAGATTGGCGGGAGTGTTCATGGTTTTATTTCTCCTTTGGATTTTGGAATCAGGCGGCTAACCGGCTGATTCCAGGGGGATATGGGCGAATCAAAAAAGGACACACGGTTTTACAATCGTGCGTCCTCTGTAATGGAACCTGAGAGATTAGTGTAGTCGGCCAGTCTCCCAGCCTTCTGGTCTGCTAGTCGAACGGACTATCAGATCAGCGGACTATCAGACCAGCGACTAAAACTTTACACCGTCGGTGTCTCTTGCGAGACTTTCCAGAGTTGGGCGGTTACAGGGTCCTTTTGCCTGAGAGTTTCATCTGGCTTCGCCTGTTCCAGATTTGCACCTTCGGCGCTCGCAAGTAGTCGCGATTTTAGTCGTCCTTTGGGCGGCTAAAGCCATTACTACGTTTTTGAGTCTCTTCCCTGCGATCCGTTAAGTTGTAATACAAATTCTAAGGTTTAGTGGGAGGAGAGTCAAGGGGCAAACGTCATAAAAATTCATCCCGCACTTCAACTGCGGGATGAACAGGGTTCGTCATTTTCCAGCCACTTTGCGGATGCGCCTGGGCTTTTCCGGTGTTTCTTCTGTTTGCGGAAGTTCGGGCGCGGCTGGTTCTTCGATGACAGGCTCGGGCAATGCGGCAGGGGCCGGGGGCGTTGCCATGGGAGCGGAGGGCATGGTTCCGTTCAACTGGACAAAGTAGTTCCTGACTGCCAGGTCATTGTAAAAGACCAGTGCGAGGATGCCGACGACCATCGAAAAAATGTTGCCCACCAGGATGCTCGCGATCTCAAAAGCCGCGATGGATTGCGATGGTTGAATGGGCTGCGGTTGCGTGCCCAGCAGTTTTGCGGCGTAGATGATCTCGAAGATGCCAAGGATGGTCGGCAGGATGGTAATCGGCAGGCAGATTACACCGACGATTGTGCCGAGCGCGGTTGCCGATGCCACAAATCCCCAGAACAGGTTGACGATGCCGCTTGTCAGGGTCAATACAGCGATGGCGGTAAACAAGCCGGGTTTCTGATTTGGATAAGTTGTTTGCATTTGTTGCTCCTTTTACCGCATGTCAGTTTTTTGTAATTGCGGTATTCGTTTGTCTGGAATATATAACGAAGCGGGAAGGGCAAGGTTGCAAACGAAATGTGTTTTACGGTTGTTGGAATGTGAGCAGAATGCCGCCCGGATACAGTTGTCCGTTTGAATCGGTGCAGTTTGGAATACTGATATTCGGGACCGTTGTGCCTCCCTCCACCACGCGGACACTATAGGTAATGCCCGGCTCCATAAGGAAGTCGGCGTATCCATCCCCGACCTCGGGCTTGAAACCGCTAAACAGGCTGTCCTCGCCCCCGTTCCATGTGACGATGATTTCGATGCCAGCCGCCTGCCGGCGGCGCGCGTCCATCAGCATGATTTGAAGCAGTCCCGCAGGAAGATCCGGGTTGCAGACGGTGTCCTGTCCAACCAGCGCAAAGGGTTCGACCGGAAGCGGGATGGGTGTCTGTGTGGGCCTGGGCGTGGGCGTCAGGAATGTAAACGGCGTTTCGATTGCCCCGGCCGGAGGCGGAGTTGCTTCAACGATCTCTGTTTCGCCGAGCGGCTGATTCGTTTGGGTTGGTGTGTTTACGACAACGGCAGGTGATGTGCTTGTGGGCGGAATCGAGATCACGCCTTGTTGCAGGTCCGATGCAAGTTGCGCGATCAAGCGAACCTTGTCGAACGCTTCACCGGCCGCCAGCATTTGTTGCGCCTGCGCGCTGAGAGCCTGCACCGGGTCCGGGTCACCGAGCAGGGCAAGGCGGGCGCGGGCGCGTTCGATATCGTGTGTGGAGGCATAGGATGCGGCGATCACCGCGCGATACTGATTCTTGAAGTCCGCGCGCAGGATGGATGGACTTGCGTCCGTGTATTGCGTCGGGGAGATTAACCATGAGTACGCGAGACCAAGCCCAAGTCCCGCGAGAAGCGCAAGGAGGATTGGCAGGATCATGTTGCGGCGTTGGGAATTCATGGGTTCGGCCCTCCGGCAGGCTGGTAGGTCTGCATGGCGGTGAGCAATCCCTGCAATAATGTCATCTCATCCGGTGGGAAGGCCTGGGCGCGCGCGTATTCAATTGCATTGCCTGCAATTTTAGCGGGCGGTTCGCTTCCCAGTATTGCCAGCCGCTGTGCAGCGATCACCGGATCCTGTTCGGATTGGTATGCCTCGGCCACCATCAGCACGTAATCCGTACGGTAATCCTGCCGCAGGATATTTGGCGCGGCGTCGGTGTATTCAACAGGATCGATGATCCAGCCGTAGATCAATCCGACGGCGGCGCCGGCAACAAGCGCGATGACGATTCTGATCCAATTCTGTGAGGACATGGGTGGATTGTATAACAAAAAGAAATATCCAGGCAGGACACCGGCGGCACCCGGAAACACTTCCTTACCGTTGCTGTCTTTCGACCCTGGCGGGGTTCGAAAGGCTCCGCCGCGCCGGGCCTGCCTGGACGAGCGCAAGGATACCCGATGTAAGAGGGCGTGTCAACTTGATGAGGACTGGCGGACCTCTTCGGATGCGATGACGGAGAGGAAGATATCCACCAATTTTGGGTCAAAGAGTTTGGATGAATTTTCGCGAATGTAGGCGATTACTTCTTCGTGCGGCAGGCTCTTGCGATATGGGCGGTCGCTGCATAACGCGTCCCACACATCCACGATGGCGAAGAGACGCGCGCCCAGTGGGATTTCCTCTCCCTTAAGCCCGCGCGGGTAGCCGCTTCCATCCCAGCGTTCGTGATGACAAAATGGGATTTCGAGCGCGTCGTGCAGGTAGGATATGGGCGACAGCATTTCATAGGCATAGATTGGATGGCGGCGCATCTCCTTCCATTCCGCTTCGTTCAAGGGGCCGGGCTTTTGCAGGATCTCATCGGGGATGGCCATTTTGCCCATGTCGTGCAGCAACGCGCCGCGGCGGATGTGGATGAGTTCCTCTTCTGAAAAGCCAAAATGGCGCGCGACTTTGAGGGTAAGTTCGGTGACCCGCTGGGTGTGGCCTTCTGTTTCGCGGTCGCGCAAGTCCAGGGCATGTATCCAGCCTTCAATGGTGCGTTCGTAGGCATCCTGTAAATTCTGGTGCGCGTTCTGCAGGGCTTTCTCGGCGCGTTTTCTTTCTGTAATATCGCGGGACGCGGCCTGGATTTCAACGATCGTTCCGTCGGCCTGATCCAGGATGGCGCGTGCCGAGGTTTCAAGCCAGATGTATTGGCCGTTTTTATGATGCGCGCGATAAGTGATCGTGTGTACGGTGGAGTCGGCGGTGCTTTCGCTCACCAGCCTGAGGATTTGCGCCCGATCTTCCGGGTAAATAAAGTCAATGATTGGTTTCCCGATCAGTTCTTCCGGTTCATACCCGATCAGCATTTCACAGGCAGGTGAAACATAGAGGAAAATGCCGTTGGTGGCATGACGGGAAATCATGTCGCTGGCGTTCTCTGCCAGCAGGCGGAATTGCGCTTCGCTTTCCAGCAGGGCATTTTGCATGCGGGCGCGTTCAGCGCGGGCGGCCCATTGTTCGATGGCGCGTTCTGCAAGGTGCGGCATATCCAGCAGGGACTCGGGCGACTTAACGACGTAATCCAGCGCGCCGGATTTCAAAGCCTCCACTGCAATTCGTTCGTTTCCATAACTGGTCATGAGGATGATCGGGGTGGATAATGGGTCGTTTCGGCTGGGAAGCAATTCCATGCTTTCCCCGTCCGGTAATCGCCAGTCAGCGATGATCAGCCCCGGTTCGTGTTTTGCGATGTACGTGCGGGCCTCCATCAGCGATTTGACGCAGTGAAGGCAAACCCGATCCCCGCGTTCTTCAAAAGCGCGTTGGATCAATTCTGCATGGGGTTCCTCGTCTTCGATCAAAAGTATATGGATCGGATTATTCAACATCACCATTGATTTCCATTAATGCTCTCGCGGCGCGGTTATAGTTGCGGATGGGTGTTCCATCCCAGCCAGTAAAAGCCCAGATCATTCATCAATTTGCTGAACTCGTCAAATCCCACCGGCTTGACCAGGTAACTGTTCACGTGGTTATGATATGCCCGGGCGACATCCCGCTCGGCTTCTGATGTGGTTAAAACAACCACCGGGATGGATTTCAGTTCCTCGTCATCCTTGATGGCTTGAAGCACTTCGAGTCCATCCACGCGCGGCAGGCGCAGGTCGAGGAGTATGAGGTGCGGGCGGGGACTGCTTTCAGGCTCGGTGAAATTACCCCGCCGGAGCAGGTAATCCAGCGCAGATTGTCCGTCCGAGAAATGGTGGATTTTGTTCTCGATGCGATGGTCTTCCAGGGTTCGTATGACCAGTTCTGCGTGGTCGATATTATCTTCCACAAGCATGACCAGGATTGGTTCTCCCATCATAATTATCTCCTTCCTTCAATCCACACGCATATTGTAAGCGATTTATTTTGTTTCGCGCCTGTGATTTTCATGGCTGCTGTCCGGGTTCAATTTGTTGAAGAGACTGAAAATACGGCCAGGAAATTGCGGGTAGATCCCAATCCCGTTGCCGCGCACACAAGGAAAAGTCATATCCTCCCGGCCTCACCCGATCATTTTCCGTGATGGAGAACGTGATATAATTTTATGGTCATTTTAAACAACACCAAACTTTTGATGGAGGATTGCCATGGATATTACCAACCAGGAATTCAAGCATGGGAATTTGCTCAAAGTAAAGGGACGTGTGGATAGTTCGACGGCGCCGCAATTTACCCAGGCGCTGGAGGCGATTACAGGCAATGGCCGTTTCAAGATTGCAATTGACATGTCCGAACTGGAATATATGTCCAGCGCAGGGTTCCGCGCCCTCCTCGCGAGTCAGCGGGTTTGCAAACGTTATAATCGCGGGGAATTGGTGTTGGTCTCGGTCCCGCCGCGCATCCATGAAGCGCTGGAACTGGCTGGTTTTACCGAATTGTTCAAGACTTTCGATGATTCTCTCCAGGCTGTTGGCAGTTTTTAGTGCAGCCCGATCAGAATCTGTTTTGAAGGATTGCCGCCTCTCATAGCGCAACATGCAGAGGCGGCTTTTACTTGGCCTTATGTCAACGATGATCTTTCCTGCAAAATTTGAATTCCTCGATGAAATCCGGGATTTGGTGGCTCAGGTCGCGCGACAGGGTGGATTCTCCGACAAGGAAGTATATTCCATCCAGCTTGCCGCGGATGAGGCCGCCTCCAATGTCATTGAGCATGCCTACGCGGGGATCCAGGACGGCGTAATCCAGATTGCCTGCGATATGCAG
>Ga0172368_10003329_pt1 | contig 19623 bp, 13 predicted proteins | sample Lak11m_FD_114540 | JGI IMG/M metagenome (GOLD analysis project Ga0172368, IMG submission 114540) | Freshwater microbial communities from Kabuno Bay, South-Kivu, Congo - kab_022012_11m | ecosystem: Environmental > Aquatic > Freshwater > Lake | place: Democratic Republic of the Congo: South-Kivu...
GGATAAGTTGGCTGAGTCCGATAAGATTTACGCGCCGCGTCTGACCGCTATAGAAAAGGAACTTAATTTGCCCGAATCGCTTCTCACTACAGATTACTACCAGGCGACGGTAACCGTTGAAGAAGCAGCAGCAGGCATTGCGGAGACAGGCAGCATTGTTTGCTGGAGCAAGGAAGGGCGGTCGCTGCCAGCTAGTCTTCTCCCTGGGAGACATTTGGTAATGTTGAGCCGCGCAAGTATTGTGAAGGATTTAGACGCCTTTTTTGGAAAATTGGGGTCCGACCTACCCACGAATATTACCTTTATCACGGGGCCAAGTAGGACTGCTGACATAGAGTTGACACTCACTACCGGCGTGCATGGCCCGGAATTTGTTGATATCATAATTGTCTGACGTCGGCTTTATGTAGTTTCGACAGTCAGTGAAGATGGGATCACTGAAGAATGACTTTTTCTTCGGATGTTGATTACAAAGAATCTGATGATGTAAGGAATAACTTCCACTGGGAATTTGGCTGCGCTAGGCCCGAGACATTTCTGGAGGGAATCGCTTTTGGCCTTTTTCTTTTTACTTCTTTCCAGGCGGCCCTTCTTTTTCCTGACATAACCTTTATCCAGGGCGAGAGAGCCAAGCTTTTCCCAGGATTGCTGGCAGGTCTGAGTCTCTTGGCCGCAATTCTTTTTGGCCGGCGATCTTCGGCGTGGTGGACCAAGCCAGAGATCGCGGCTTCAACAGTTCTCGCGGCGTTGATAATGGCAAGCAGCCTGATGAGTGAGGCGTGGGAGTCGTCATTGCTTCGGGGATTTGTAGTGGTCGCTTCAGGCCTAGGAGGTTTTTGGTGCGCTAGGATCCTCTTGCACTCCGCGGGCAGACAATGGTTTTTTGTTGGATTTTGTGCGGCGCTCTTATTTCTAGTTGGGGTTATGGGTCTGGTAGGTTACTTCAATGCAGGAGATATCATTGAATATCTTGATGTCAATCCTCATCCCTTGGCTTGTCGGATTCTTTTGCTCTCGTTCGCTCCTGTGGCATTGATCATGCTGAGAAGGGTCCTTCCCATTGCTATAGGACTATCCCTCCTCGGGCTTTCATATTCGATCTTTCTGTTCAGCAATTTGAGGTCGGCAGCGTTGATTCCTGTAGTCCTTGCATTTGTTGCGGCGGCATACAGAATACTGAAACTGAGGTATTTATTGATATCCTTCGTCCCAATTATGCTGGCGCTGGCGTTCTTTTTCTCGCAACTCCCGGAAGTCAAGAAAGGGTTGGCGCTGGAATGCGAACCTACGTACTACCGTATCGAGAACTACCCCTTCTCCTTGCATATAGCTCTCAAACATCCGTGGCTTGGCATTGGACTGAGAGCGCCGAGGGAGTCATATTTGGCCGATTATGAGATGAGCTATCCCTACGTTTCCAAAGAAATATTTGCTGATTCGGTTCGTAGGATCGTGACCTCGGAGAACACTTTTCTCAATTTTATGGTGGACTTAGGATTTCCTTTCGTCCTTTTGTACCTTGCTTGTTTGGGTAGCCTTTTCTCGAAGCTCATAAGGGCGACTAGAAATCCATTCAAGTTTGACACAATTCCTCCCCTGGCGATTTTGCTTGCGCTGACCGCCGGGGTACTCCACTTCCTGGTGTTGGACGGTCTCTTGCATGCTCACATTAGCTGGTTTTTTCACATACTGCTCGGATTGATACCCACAGGGAATCTTAGCGACCGACGTTAACTACCCAGCCGAACGGATCGGGTTTCACGCCCGTCTGCATGCCGGTGATCCGCTCAAACAAATCAGACGCTACAGGCCCTGTTTTTCCCTCGCCCACGACGTACTCCTTGCCTTGGAAGTGCAAATGACTAACCGGGGATATTACGGCCGCAGTGCCCGAGCCAAACATCTCCTTCAGTTTTCCATTCTCCGCTGCTCCAATTACCTCTTCGATGGTGATCTCCTTTTCAGTGACCTTCAAGCCCATCTCTTTAGCAAGTTTTATTACCGAATCTCGGGTCACGCCGGGCAGAATAGTTCCTTCGAGAGCAGGCGTGACTATTTCGTCGTCGATGCGGAAGAAGATGTTCATGGTTCCGACCTCCTCGATGGTCGATCGGTCAACCGCGTTTAACCACAGCACCTGAGTAAATCCGAGGGCATGTGCGTCCTCGGCCGCCTTTAATGACGCGGCGTAATTTGCTCCAGTTTTTGCTTCGCCTAGCCCGCCCCTACATGCGCGAACATAGGCGTCTGTTACCATGATCTTCACGGGTTCAAACCCCTCGGGATAATATGCGCCGACTGGAGACAGAATTATAAAGAACAGATAGGTGTTGGATGGTCGTACGCCGAGATGTTCGTCCGTGGATATAACGGTCGGGCGAATGTACAATGAGGTGCCGGGAGAACGGGGGATCCAGTCCCGCTCGAGGCGGAGAAGTTCGGTCATTTGGTCCATAAATAGTTTGGGGTCTATGGGTGGTATGCATAGCCGTTCACACGACCGATTGAATCGTGCAATATTCATGTCTGGCCGGAACAGTAAGATGTCGCGCTCGTCCGGTCCTGCAAATGCCTTCAACCCCTCAAAGACCTGTTGCCCGTAATGTAATACCATGCTCCCAGGATGCAGAACCAGGTCCTCTCGCAACCCAATATGCGGCTTCTGCCAACCCCCTTGGCTCCTGGAGTATCTTATTGTGAGCATACGATCGGTGAATATGTCTCCAAAGCCCAGCTTATCTTCATCATAAACCGGAGCACCAACACTGTTTCTGGGCACCCTTGCCATAAATCCTCCTAAAGAAATGAGGCTACAACCTACCGTCCTCCCCTCCGCGATCGTGGGGCGCCCAAAAAAGATCAGACCTCTCAGACGAGGTCTCGATCTCGTTTCCTAATGGGTCTCCGGAACAAAATCCGAGGGTGGTATCTAGCCTTTGTTGTGACCTGCAGGTTGGCGTTTTCTACCAATAATCCTCTAGGCCAGTAGCTTGTTCGATGAACCTTGTCCGCGTATAGGCTCCACATTCTGTGCAGGAAAAATCCGACCAGCGATATTTGAGCGCCGTATCCAGGCAATCCCCGTAATGGTCGCAATCTACCCTCCGGTAGGGCCTGTCCGACTCCCTGTTCCCCTTGACCAGCACAGGATAAGGCTCCATTTTGTTGACACAACCTCCCATCAGGTTCAAGAAAGCCTCCTACTCCACAATAAGGTCTGCCGCACGTATTGTTGTGCGGTGGCACTCAAGATAAAAACAGCGCATCACAAAAACATGATGGGCGCTTCAGCCCGTATCAACATCAGGCTCCACATTGTATGTCGTATAAGGTGCTCGTCGTTTGAAGACAACGTCATGAGTTCTGCGACCCTGATCTACCCCCATGCTTCACGTTTGCCTCAAAGAATCGGGCCGATGCTGTTCGGCCTACTTCCAGACCGTGCTTTTCTTAAACCCATCGTTTGGCTTTGTCAAGTCCTGACAAGAAAGGCGTCCTTTTCGGACGCCTTCTCTATCACCCGATATCAAAATGGCTTTGTAAAAGATATTTCTGTGGCCTGGTATCAGCCGATGGGACCCGCAATGTATATCTTCTGTTCGCCCCGCTGTACTTTCAATCGGATAACCTGATTTTTCTTGGCATTTGCAATGGCGTTATTAAACGCCGCAGTATTGTGGATTTTAACTTCGTCCACCTCGAGGATGATGTCGCCTGACCTCAGCCCCATCCTGCTACCAGCTCCTTCATCTGACAAATCTTTGATCCGAATACCTTCCCCCTCTTTCAAGCCGTATTTTTCGGCCAACGCCTTGGGAACGGCCTCGATTTCGACCCCGAGCTCGTTGGAAGCGCTAGTCTCGCCGTGTGACGCAGCTGCAGACGCTGCTTTGGCTGTTTTTTCTCCTATTTTCACGGTGACATCGAAGGTCTTCTTATCTCTGTACACCGTCAGCGTTACCGTAGAGCCGGGTTTTTCCTTACCCACGAGGTTCTTTAAGTGGGCCGCGCCTTTTATTGGCTCGCCGTTTAACTTAACCAAAATATCCCCTGATTTTATTCCGGCCTTCTCCGCGGGACTCCCATCGATTACCTGTGCAACTAGAGCGCCGTCCGGGGTGGATCTTCCAAAGGATTTGGCCAACGGCTCGTTCAGGTCTTGTATGTTGACCCCTAATAGACCTCGCCTAACCTTACCCTCATGGACAAGGTCATCCATGATAAGTTTGGCCGAGTTAGAAGGAATGGCAAAACCAATGCCCTGATAACCTCCGCTTCGCGAAGCTATGGCGGTGTTGATCCCTATAACCTCCCCACTAATGTTGACCAGAGGCCCACCAGAATTGCCCGGATTGATGGCGGCATCGGTCTGAATAAAATCTTCATAGTCGATCAATCCCACGTTGGTCCTCCCCGTGGCGCTCACTATGCCCGAAGTGACGGTCCGGTTCAGCCCGAAGGGGTTTCCTATTGCAAACACTATTGCACCGACGCGCAGTTTGGACGAATCGCCCAATTGAGCTGCCGGCAGTCCAGTTGCATTTATTTTGATCACCGCTATATCACTCTCAGGGTCAGCCCCCACCACCTTGGCATCGTAGGACCGCTTATCAGACAAATTTACCCTGATCTCCTTGGCATCTTTAACGACGTGAGCGTTGGTGAGGATCAGCCCGTCGGGCGAGATAATCACGCCGGAGCCCGTTGCAGTCGGTCTCATCATTGGGCCGCCGTGGCCAGGGCCCTTCTTGAATTTTTTCATCCACTCGTCCCCAAAGAAATCTTTAAAGGGGTGGTTCTTGAAAAAAGGTTCTAGGTCTGACATGCCTGGCCCTTCCGCTTCTTTTCTTGTGGAGCTGATATTGACCACCGACGGTGTGACCTTTTCAGCCACCTGGACGAATGCGTCGTCGAGCTGTTTGAGCGCGGCCGGCGCCTCGGCATAAGCTGCCACGCCAGTTAACGCGTACGTGCATACCAAGGCAAAGACTGCAGCCAGCGTGAGAGCTGACTTCGAAAAACCTCGTGTCATAGATTTTTCTCCTTGTGGTTGATGAGAATCATACCTCATATTGACCAGTGTGATTCCTTTTTGTTCTTTGCGGCCCACTGAAATATGAGGATAAAGGTTATTCAGGTTTGCTTACGGGCGCACGCGAGTCCGATGGCTTAACCACCTGGAAGTAGATAGGTTCGGATTCGACGTCCGGCAACGACCTGTTTGGGTCAGTGTTTATCACAATACAGCGCCATAGTCCCTCCATATCAGGAGCAAATTCGAAAGAATTTCTGCCATGGGGAACCTTGAGCAGGACATACGTGCCCATGGGCCTAATAAAAACGATGTAATATCCATCGCCTTGATGAGATCCGCCTGTACAGTTCCACCGGAATTGTCCCGCCTCTCCCAAATGAATAAGAGGAATCGGCTCCAAGACCGGACGACAAATGTTCGTATTCTCAGATGAAGCTAAAGCTGGCCACAACAATACAAGGCACACGCTGACGCACGAGATTGCAGCCGCCAGGGCTTTAGATAAAGAATACTGAGTGTAACAACGCGTCATAAAAAAAATTCCTGGATGCTTCCAGCCGCGGTTCCCCCATGCTTCGAGCGCCAGCGATTCGGCCTAACCTTGGCTCTAAAGAGAATTTAACCATTGTAATACGCATCACAAAAGTCTTCGGAGACTTTATTCAGAAAAACCGCGCGTTTGCAATCTCATAGTTCGCCTAACGTCATGGCAAGCTGTTTCCGGCTCGTCCCTTTTTACAAAGGGTTATTTTACAACGAGAGGCCGTGGTCGGCTATCGCAAAATATATACACAGCTTTAGAAACGGCCAACAGTACTGGCTGACTCCAGCATATTACTTTAATAAATTTACATAATATAGTTTTATTCTTGTAGTTTTGATGCACTTCTGATATAAGGACGACCGTGGTGCAACGGCTGTATTTTGAAGGCATAGAGTGACAAGCTGCATAGAAAAACAAGAGCCAGCCCCATTTCCTCTCCATGAACTCCTTGCGGACCTTCGTTCTGGACTGACCGAGGAAGAAGTTGCTGCAAAGTACGGTTTAAGTCCATGTATTTTTGAGGCTCGAAAGGCAAACTCAGCGGAAAAACAAAAAGGCAAGTCGGGGTCTGAGGAGAGAGCAGAGACAGCGTGTTCAGCGGCGTCAGATGCTACTGTGAAAGAAGCGCCCGGGGAGTCTAGTTTTATTTGTCCCGCGTGCCTTACGTCATTTGGGGTTATGTTCGACATCTGTCCGAACTGCTCAGCGTCGGTTCAAGAGGCTATGGAACGAGCCATTGAAGAGCAGGAGAATATCAAGATTGAGACGCGTGAGCAAGAGTCGCAGCCTGAGGCTGGCTCTTGTTCTGGCGGAGAATCAGTGCCCCAAGCAAAATCCGAAAACAAACCCGCCGCGGGGACCGGCGTCCACGGAGCGGACGCGGGTGGCACAGCACCCCCAGAAATAAGAACGGACGATTTATCGCAGAAAGAGGCTGCTGCCGCAAAGAATGCTTCTCGTGAGGCCAAGAGTCATGTTGAAGCCCCTAGGCCGGCTCATTCTAAAAGCCGCGCCCGCCCAATTATTACCGGTCCGCAGGACATGCATCGTCGGATCATTTCTTCTCCCTCACTACGGTGCGAAAGTTGCCAAAGCACAATGACGCCCGCGTTAAGGGATATCTACGATCGCAGCCGAAGCCTTCACGCGCTGTTAGCAGCTTCCGTATGTTTCCTTATTGCCTTTCTTTGCTGCGTAATACTGAGTTTCTTTGATGGCCCTTCCCTTTCCCGTATTAGTGTCTTTTTCTTCGGCAGTCTTGCCTTCTTGATAGGCGGCATATTGACGGGAACAGGCGCTTTTATGTATCTGGCCAGAGAAAAGGTGTATTTCTGTCCACGCTGCAAAAGAACTTATCCCAGAGCTGACGTTTCGTACCTGACGGCGGCCCTGGTCTTGTCCTCGAAACGTGCTGTCGGGACTTTGTGAGGGCTTTCTGATGAGGGGATGGTTGACACACTGACTCGGTTTAGTGTTAGTGTGTATCTATGGAATGGAACATTCTCTCTCTTATGTTTCGAAGACTCTTAGCAGCGCTCAAGCTAAAAGAGCCTGTCACCTCGCCTCGGTGTGGTCACGGTGATTCCCTTACCCTCGGAGACCGTTTCAGTCTTATTGTGGACGGCGTAAAGATAGTCGGCGGCATTTATTTTCCAGGTCGGCAACATTTGAGGCTCCATCCGGTTGTGGTGATTTGTCACGGGATCCCAGGCAGCGGGACCCCTAGGCCGGCCGATGATCCGGGCTACGAAGGACTAGCTGCGAGATTTACAGGCATGGGTTTTGGAGTTGTGATCTTCAACTTTCGTGGCTGCGGGGAATCGGGAGGAGATTTCGACATGCTTGGTTGGACTCGGGACCTTGAGGCAGTTCTGGAATACGTCTCCAATGCCCCTTATATCGACGCCAAGCGCATTATGGTTATTGGGTTCAGTGGGGGCGGAGCTGCCGCGGTATATGTAGGAGCGCAAGTCAAGTCAATGTACGGTCTCGCAGTCGTAGGAACTCCGGCCAGCTTCTCAATCTTTAGAGGGGAACCAACAAAGATAATTGATGATTTCAGGAAGCGCGGTATTATACGGACACAGGGATTTCCCAAGGATGCGGAAGCTTGGGTCCGTCATTTCGAGGAGATCGAACCTTTGCGATGGGTGTCTCATTTCCGTGGACAGCATCTTCTCATTGTACATGGGGGAGAAGATGAGTTGGTTCCGGTGAGACAAGCCACGGAACTCTGGGAAGCATCTCCGGCGGGAATTAAGGAACTGGCAATTATTCCTGGTGGACGGCACCGTCTGAGGCTGGATGACAGATGCGTCGAGATCCTGGAAAGCTGGCTGCGCAAGAACGTAGGCACCCGCTTATATTCATCAGAATGAACTCATACCAGTTGTCCTAATATCTGAAGAAAGTATTCTCGCGAGAAGAGAATCGTGGTGTCTGGAGAAGCGTACAAGTGGCTATTCGTAAACGTCTTTTAGGACTATTGTTCCTTGTTTTAGCAGCGGTGTTGGTGGGTGGGTTTATTTTATGGGCTCTTTGTCCCGGGATCAACGTGACGAGGGAGGGCGTCAAACTTGCCCTTGAAAAAATCACGAACAGACCGATATCGTTGGAAGATGTCCATATAGGCTTTTCCCCAACAAGCTTTTTCGACATAACTATTAAAGGTGTCGCCATAGAATTTCCCGATGCTGGCAGTAGCGTCTCCATTCAGAGCCTAAACTTAAAGCCATCAGTGGGCAGTCTAATAAAACTTGAAGTCCTTATATCGAGCATCACGGTGAAAGGGCTGCGAGCTTCTGTAACCGTTGGCGCAGGAGGTCACGCGGCAGGATTTCCTCTTCCTATTCCACTGGGCGGTTTTTCCAGTACAGAGAGCCTTCCTGACAAGCCCCAGGCTCAGGAAGAGGGAACTGGCGTATCTCAATCCCCAGGCCCGGGACAAGGCACTGGAGGCAGGACGCAGCCTACAGTGAAATTACAAATAGATCGTGTCCACATTATTGACGCGCGTGTGGACATTATGTCCGGCCCCCCAAACGACGCCCAGGCTGTCCCCGTAAGCCTCTCGGACATATATGGCGAAGTTCAGAGGCAGAAGGATGGACTGGACTACGTCTTTGAATTCAGCGGCAAGATCGTTAGCCCCGAAAGGAGCGTCAGCCCATTCCGGTCTCAGGGTTTTGTTAAGTTGGCGGATCGACAGTTTCCCATTGCACAAGCGGATGTTGAAATCGCTGGCGATAATCTACACGTCGAGCCATGGGCGCGTATGCTCTCGCCCTACCACGTCGCATTGGACACTCTGACGGTAGAGCGTTTGACAGGCAGGCTGTCTTTTCAAGCAGACAGTCCCTGCTCCGTCCTTTTGGATGTTTCCCTCAAAGGAGCGTCGGACCAAAAGGCTATATTAAGGGCCCAAGCAGACGTTCAGCCATCAAAGAGTTTTGATGCGATCGAAACCATAAAGGTCAAGACTCGAATAGAGAGGCTTCCAATTCAGTTTGTGGAGGAAATCTTGAAGGGGGATTTCCCTCTGACGTTTTCTGCGGGCCTAGTACACGGCGAAGCCCAAGGCTTCTGGAAAGGAGCGGAATGGTCAACCGCTGGATCGATAAAATTAGAAGGACTCATTCCCCGCTTAGCCTTCTTTAACGCCACTGATCCTTGGAGCGGTTCGGGAGAATGGGAAGGCGATGGTAAGAATATTCGGCTCCAGAAGGTTCATATCGCCAGCAATGACACCAATCTCACTCTATCCGGCGACATAGGCGAACCATTTTCCGGTGATCCTACATTTAATGTTGATTGCCGGGGAAAGGCCGGGGCTCCATTGATAACCGCTTTACTAGCACCCTCGGTCGAGGTCTCGGGATCCGTGGCAGTGGCTACCCGTATCAAAGGATCCCTCAACGACCTAAGGCTAGAGAGCAATGTGGAATGGGCTTCTCTTGACTTGGCGAGCCGGCCTTTCTTTCACAAGAAATCCGGCCCCGCGGCAACGACCAGCTTCACCGGACGCATTTTCAAGACAGGGGGTCGGTCAGTTGACACCAGGAGATTAGAAGGACAGTTAAAGGGTGTCATGGCAAGCGTCAGGATCGGGAAAGACGTCACAACTCAGTCCGCGCTCAGCGCTCAAACCGAATTTCAGGCCAAGGTGATTGCAACGACTAAGAGTATAAACTTGAGCGAAGTGCTCGTCACTCTTGGCAGATCTGATTCCTCGAGTAAGATGTTTTCTATGTCAGGAGATGTGAGCAATCTTGGCTCAGGCTCGGAGAGCTTTCATTTTCAGTCAAAAATGGTCCTGGATAGATATTTATTAAACGCCCTCTCACTGTTGACAAACGATGTGACGGTGAACGGTAATTCGAATGCGGTGTTCAAGGTTTCAGGGACTCGGAAACGACTTAACTGGAATGTGAATGCACCACTGAATGCTGTGGAAGTGAAGATTAGGGAAACCACTCTCAAACCTTCCGGCATACCCGGGAACATAGTTGCAGCGGGTACATGGCAGGAAGGTCGGCTATCGCTTACCAAGGGAGAGTTGTCTGTTCCTGGGGTCTTCGTTACCGCTGTCGGAGATCTTGTGGATCGGCAGGGCAGGTTTAGGCATCTCGACTTAGAGGTTAAGAAGGCCGATCTTGCTCAAATTAGGAAACTCTTTCCCAATTCGGAATTCACCATGTCAGGCTCTCTGTTCGGTCACATAAAGCTACAGCCTGAGACAGATCGGATTGCTGCTGCTGGCGCATTACACCTGAGCAACGTGGGGCTGGCTCTGGCAAAACCCAATACCATCGGATGCTCGGGACTGAAGGGCGTGATAGAAATTCAGGGGAACCGAGCTCGCGCTGAAGAATTGACAGGGGCACTCACAGGTATTGTAACTGCGCCGTTGAAACTCAGGGGACGGATCGACGCCCTTTACACCCCGGACAATCTAAATGGTGACGTGTCTATAGAGACAGGAAAAGGGAAGATACGCACAGATTTCCTAGCCGCCGCAACAGCGATAGGCGATGTACTTGGCCCTAGAGCCGCTGCTACTCAGCAGCTTCTTGAAATAACGGCGGGATCAGCGTCTATCAGAATACGTTCCGGTCAGGCCGAAACGCAGGATCTGCGGGTCAAAGGTCCTGCCATAGCGGTTGGGGCCCTCGGGACTTATCGATTCAAAGACAGCGCCATTAATTCTATGCTCTCGATACAGACCAGAATGTTCGAGAACTTGCCCATCGGAAACATTCCCGTTGTGAAGGATTTCCTAAAACAACACGAAGGCTTTCTCAAAGCGCTTGGCGTTGATAAGGAGCTGAGCAAGTACGGCATTAGGCTACCCCAAGTTCAACAAGGGCAATCCACCAAGCCGAACGAACAGAGCGTCGCGCCGGTGACGCTTATGTTTACATTGCGAGGTCCTGTACAAGGGCCTAAATTTATTCCGGTCCTGGAGTCATCTCTTGATAAGAAGGCGGTGGAGAGACTCAAGAAACTCTCTGAGCTGTGATATGGCTTGAGGTCGCCATAATTCAGGTCTCTGAAGAATGGCTACCAGATAGTAGATATGAGAGAAGGCAGCGTTGTTGTGGTTGCTTTTGACTTGACACTAGTAGGTTAGTTCGGTAAGCGTAAGGAATATAACCCCTTCTATCACCGTTGATCAGCGACTCAATAAATCAAACAGGCTAGAGGAGGAACCTAATGGCGAAGAAATATTGGGATGAAAAGTTCGAGACCATGAACGAACGAGACATGGCCGCATTTCAAGCCCAGAGGCTCAAAGAGACCTTGCAATGGGTTTACGACAGGGTTCCTTTATATAAGAAAGCATTTGACGACAAAGGGGTCAAGCCTTCTGACTTTGTCAAGTTATCTGATTTGAGTAAGTTTCCTTTCACTGTCAAGAACGATCTCAGAGACAATTACCCTTTCGGTTTATGCGCGGTTCCGCTATCTGAAGTAGTAAGAATTCATGCGTCGTCAGGGACCACAGGCAAGCCTATCACAGGTCCCTATACGGCAGAAGACCTTGACCAATGGTCTGAGTGCATGGCCCGAGGGCTCTGGGCTCAAGAGCTCAGGCCGGATAGTATTGCCCAGAATGCCTACGGCATGGGGCTGTTTACGGGCGGCTTGGGATTTCTCCAAGGGGCTATGAAAATCGGTTGTGCTGTTGTTCCGTCTGGCAGCGGTATGACCGAACGGCAGATTATGCTCATACAGGACTTCCGGACGACCTCTCTGTTCTGTACCCCCTCGTACTGCCTAACAATCATCGAGAAGGCTGAACGGATGGGGGTGGATCTGCGAAAGACTGCGCTTAGAACCGGGCACTTCGGGGCTGAACCTTGGACAGTCGAGATGAGGAACGATATTGAAAATCGGAGCGGGATCCACGCTTATGAACACTATGGACTGACCGAACTTATGGGGCCGGGTGTTTCTTTCACGTGTGAGCATTACAAGATCCACATAAACGAGGACCATGTGTATCCTGAAATAGTTGATCCTGGTACCCTCGAACCGCTGGATCTAGGCCAAGAGGGCGAACTCGTCTTTACCGCTCTTCAGAGAAGAGCTATGCCGATGATTCGGTATCGAACTCGTGACATCTGCACCCTGAGAAGGGAGAAATGCCAGTGCGGCCGCACTCTTATCACCATGGACAAGATCCTCGGCAGGTCTGACGACATGATGATTATTAGCGGAGTAAACGTTTTCCCGTCTCAGATCGAATCGGTGCTGATGGAATTCGAGGAGGTTGAGCCCCTATACCAGATTAGGCTGCTGAAAAAGGGTTACATAGACCACATCATGGTTGAGACAGAAGTGAAACCGGCTGTGTACAGAGCTGGGGCCGATAAGGTGGCAGAACTCGCCAATAGAATAACGGCTCGTGTACATCAGGTCATCGGCATCAACGTACCGGTAAGGATTTTGGCCCCGGAATCCATCGAGCGGAGTGTAGGCAAAGCCAAGAGAATCATCGACGAACGGTAGGATGTTCAGGAGTACATAAATCGGCAACGAGGTGCAGGCGTCTCTCACTGCCGAGCAAGAACTTAACCGCTTTCTTACTATTCCGAGAATGCGTCCTGAAGCACCACAACGTCGGGGGGAGTGCAGAGAGTGACGATAACCACGTCGAATCTGCAGACAGGGTATTGTGTGTACCTCGTGGTGAGATAATACTGAGCTGCTTTGATGATTTTCCTTTGTTTCCGCGTGTTGACTGAGTAAACGGGGTCCACAGCCTCCTTGCCGTGCCTTGAACGCACCTCGACAAAAACGAGCTGGTCACCGTGTCGGGCTATAAGGTCTATCTCTCCGAGCTTACACGAGAAATTTCTCTCGATCACTTGATAGCCGGCCTTTTCGAGACGCCTAACTGCAACGTCTTCGGCTCGCATACCGCGGGCACGGGTGTTCATATTGTCCCGAGTGGTCAATATCACACCTTATCGCTGTCTAGTGGCACTCAGCCAGCATCTGATCGTGAAGCCGCTTTGCCTGCAAAGCAAACGCTTCGAGACGGGCTTCGATAATCTGCGGGAAAGGATTGCCATCCGTTTCTATAGCCAAGAAAGGGAGCTTCCTTTCCTTCCCTCTCAGAATCGGACTATTACGGAGTGGGGAATCTCCATTTTTGGCCGTGACCAGATTCCGCTTGGTGGCAGTGGTGAATTTCTCCGACAATATTGATTCTGCCACCCGTGAAGGCATACAACCGAAAGGACCAATGGATATGATTCCGCATGCCGGATGAAGTATTTCGTGGAGAGCGGCCCCGATGGTGAGGATGGCCTCTCCTGTGAGTTTGGGGGATACAAAAGTCTCTCCAGCCTCGATTAAGTCTTCCACTCGCAATGTCTCGTGGAAAAATAGTCCTGCAGGCGCAAAGAGATCTCTTACCTTGGAATCGAAATGCCGCTTTACGAAATAGCGAATCCAAAAGGGAATGTCGGGCCCGTCTCCCTCGATGCGATTTCTTATTAGCCAATCCACGTACTTGATCCATTCGCTAGTTTGGGAGGTCCTTACAATAAATCCTCTGTCAGCCATTTTCTCCACCAGCCGTTGCAGGGAGATGGGATCGTTGCGAACGTAGATTTCCCCTATGAGGGAGATTTTTGGTATGCGCTCGTACGGCATCTTGACCGGTATAGTACGGAGGGTCTCTGCAGAGGACTGGATTTGCCTTTTGATTACTCTCCAAGGTTTGTGGACGACGTTTGCCAACTTGTTCCACTCTTTGTGGAAAATTTGGAGAGCAGACTGGCGATCTTGTGCTGCGGCGAGGAGAGTTGACCACATTTCGTACATGACGTCACCGATGATAATGGCGCGCCAAGCCGGCAAGGTGAATCTGTCGCCAAGTCCCATGTATCCATTGGCTGCGTTGAGGGTGAGGACAGCTACATCCGGGAATTGGTAGCGTTCGATTAGTCTTCGCGAGAATACGTTGTATTGACCGAATCGACATGGTCCCCCAGCGCCGGGCATGAAATAGGCAGTCACTTCCCGTTCTGGCCTGTCATACATGAGGTATTTCAGCATTGATCCCACGGTGGTCTGCAAGGGCAGACATTCCTTGCACGTCGAGTTGCCGCGACCGAGTTTCAACACTTCTTCATCTGCTGGAGGCAGACCATGGGCGTTGATTCCGACTTTCTTGAATGTGTTTACTAAGGCTTGGTGAGCGAAGCGCCCCATGGCCGGCATTATGACGCGGACATTTGGATGGGTCAGCGGGAGTTTTCGTCCGTCAGCAGTTACAATGACTGGTTTTCCATTGTCCATGGCGGCTCTAGCGGGCCGAAAATCCTTCGTTACTTGGCTGATTTGCTTTCTGCTTTCCAGTTCTCGGTAATAATGAACGATGTCAAGGAAGGCCTCGATTCTGGTCTCAAGACCGGCGTCTGCGGTATGGCTGTCCAATTCAAGCGTTAGAGAAGGCTTGCGTCCCATCTCCTCCCTGAAATAGCCTACGACGAACGAATCAGGTCCACACGAGAAATTGCTGATGTAAGTTCCAAAAAGCTGTTTGTGGTTGCGGACCAGCCTTGCAGCCTTCAATATCATGCGTCCCATTGACCAGTACATAGTCTCGGCATCTTCAAGAGCCTGGTCTTCATAGGGGAGCATATCGAAGGGTAGGATAAAATAGCCCCGAGAAGCGAATTTGGCAGGGATTCCCTTGTTTGCCTCAGGAGCAAAGGCGTTGTATGGGCGTCCGAAAAGGGCGATCGCCATGGCCTCTGGGTCTTCTTGAAGCATGCGGAGGACGTCCCTACCGCGCGCCCGCAACTTTTCTTTGAACACTTCCTGTGCGGCAATGGCATTTTCTGCGGCCTTGACTCCTCTGTTTCGTGATGCCCCTAACTGCCTAGCAATCTCGATGAAATCTTCTGTTCTGGCTTTTAACCCTCTACTCAGATCTAGGTATGGGGTCAGGACTTTTTTCTTGCTGATGCCGTCAAAAGTACTCGCCAGATAGAAAGCTTCTCCCTGAACAAAGACGCAGGTACAGGTGTTAGCATTTTCGTGATCCGTGGGCACGCCTCGGATGTGAGGCAGGAAGATGATATCTGGGTTCTTTCTCAAAAGATCAGCTGCGTAGCCGTGGGCAATCTCGACGGGGAAGCAGAAAGCTGCGCCTCGCTGGTCCATGCCGTCTGGATCTACTGTATCCGGCAGAACCAGCCTATAGCCAAGCTCTGTGAAGAACTCATTAAAGAACGGAAAGTAGGTATTCACAAGGAACGATCTGTTCATGCCAATGGTTGGCCTAGAATCGGCGGGATCATCGAGGGCCAGGTCCTGAAACACGAGCTTCTGGCGGTAGTCAACCATGTCATATTTTTCCCGCTCGTATTGGATGTTCCGAACGAGATTCACATATCGGTTGCACGCCCCCCCAAAGGGGAACGTCTTTCCCTCGATCTCGATGCGGGCTATTTCGCAGCGACGATCGCATTTCTCCTTTCCACCGCCGCAGATGAACGATTTTTTGTAGATCACTTCACGATTGGCCAGGCTGTTGAGATTAAAGTCTTGTTCGGCCATGAGGCTGAGGTTTATCCTGCGTTCGACTTCTAAAGCTACTCCAAAGGCTCCCATCAATCCTGGCTCTGGGGGGACGACGATCTCCTTGCCGGTGATGGCCGCCATGGCTGCCGGAATTGCTTCGTTGTAGCACACGCCCCCCTGCATGAATACTTTGCCCCCCACCGGCCTATTCCCTTTGACGCGGTTCGAATAATTCATGCAAATCGAATAGACGAGGCCTGCCACAATGTCGTTGAGCGGGATGCCCTCTTGAGCCGCATTCTTGATGTCAGATCCAATGAAGGCAGCGCATTGATCATTAAAGTTCGGAGGCTTTGGGCCTTCATAGGCGACCCTACCTATATCAACGACCTTTACCCCTAGGCTTTCCTTGGCCGATTCTTCGAGGAACGAACCGGTTCCGGCGCTGCAAGCCTCGTTCATAGCATAATCGCTCGGCACGCTATTGGTAATGTAGGTATATTTTGCGTCCTGCCCTCCAATTTCGAAGATAGTGTCCACATCACGGTCGAAATGCACTGCGGCCGTAGCATGAGCAATGATCTCGTTTATGACGCCAAGGGTCATGGCGTGTAACCCTGAGATCTGCCGGCCCGATCCCGTGACCCCTAGGCCCTTGATCTCTATAGGGGATTTTATCTGGTCTGCTAAGCTGCTATACACTTTACGCGCCGCCGCCACAGGATCACCGTCGGTGCGCAGGTAATCAGCAGCCAGTATGGCTTTGTCGCTGCACCTCATGATCACACCCTTGGTGGTTGTAGAACCAACGTCTAAGCCGAGGATCGTTCTGTCTCCCGGCCGGGCTATTCCTCGAGGGCGGTCACTGAAGTGAACCTTGTGGCGGTAATCCGCCAGGGGTTTGAGGTAGCTAAAAGTCGAAGTCTTCTGTTCGAAGACATCCTTGGGCTCGGTGTAGCGCACCGTCGGATTATCCAAGGCCCATAAGGCAGCGCCAAACGCCTCAAAATAGGGCGCCTCTTCAGGAATGAAAAAGTCTTCGATCTCCTTTGACAGATAATGGATCATGGTCTTGTTCTTGGATGAACCGCCAACCAGCATGATCCCTCTCTTGGGCAGTTTCTTGAGCAGCTCCAATACCTTGTTGGCCATCATCATGCCGAGACCAGCGACGACCTGACCTTTGGGAATGCCTTTGTTAAGAGCATGCGTACAGTCACTCTTGCAAAAAACTGAACATCTCCCCGAAACCTTATGGACCTCCTCCGATATCCCAAGCTTCGAGACATCGTCCAAGTTCAAGTTCATGCGACCGATTTGTTGGAGAAAAAATTCTCCCGTCCCAGACGCGCATTTATTCCCGGTTTGTATGCCCTGGATCTTGAGATCGTCGTCTAGATGATAGACTAGAAAAGTTTCGCCGCCAGCGCTGACGATCACCCGGTACTGGTCTTTGCCCTTGAGAATGCGCGTGGCCGCCATTTCCACAGCCTCGGGTTCGGATATGGTGGTCAACTTCATGAATTGAATGAATTTCCGTCCGGTAACCGCAATGGGTATTTCCCTAATCCGTGCTTCCTTTTCCAAAGTGTCTAGGAGCACTCTGCGGGGGTTACCTTCATGCGTTATGGTCGCGGTGTGGACGATGCGAGGGTTGCCATTTTCCGTGCGGAGACGCACCATGCTGAGTGTGGAAGCACCCAGACACATACCCAGAACTTCCATCGAGAAATTCTCCCTCATAGCCTATAGCGTTTTGCTCTTCAATACAGTTCGCCTGATTCGGCGCCTCAATGATTCATTAAATCCCACATTCATGAAAAGGTGGTATCGCTCTTATTCACAACATGGGATATTCCACATACAAGATCGAGACAATGGTGAACTGATCGTGTTAAGACAATAAATAGCCCTTCCCCCGAGCAAAAGCAACGCCTAGGCTCAGGGGCTTTAGAAGTGGAATCGCGTGAACTCGCTAAGCCGCCTTCAAACCCTGTTGTGATGCTCGCGGTCTGTAACTACCCTGCCAAATCCAAAAGATTATCCTTCATGTTTTTGATATATTGATTGATAATCTTAACTGAATCTAGGATGCACAAGAAGATAGAATTGGCTTGGGGCGAGCAATATCCAGCCTCCAATCTTTCCCAATGGGCTAGACGGGCGTCTTCCACAATCTCATTCAGCCGTTCACATTGACTGCCTATATGACTCAGCAGGACGCGATTTGTGACCACGAGGCAGTCCCGAAGATTGACAAGCAGATCCACCAAAAGGTCCAATATGTCGTGCATCTCCCCCTGAGCCTTGTCGCTAAAAGGAATGCCCTCATTGATCTTGATGCGAATCGCGTCCAGGATGTTCTCGAACATCATTCCGATTCGTTCAATTCTGCTTGGGAACCGGATAAAGGCGTGGAGCCAGTTCCGACCTACGGCTGAGGAAGAGCCCAATATATTTACAGTAGCGCTTTTCTCCTGCGCGTGCACCTGCCGAATCAACTCCTCACACTCGGCAAGTTTCTCGAGGCTCTCCGCTTTCGAAGACACAGAAAGAATTCGAGTCACCTGAATGAGCTTCCCAAACATGATCAGGATACTCTCTTCCGGCGTCCGGTTTTGCGATACCTCTGCGCGGTACAGCTCTTCTATCTTTCCAATCTCCTCATCAAGTTTCGGACTCATGATCCGAAAAGGGTTCCATATGATCCTTTGGTCTTTCATGGTTGACTACCTCCGGTGGGCGACACTTTGACCTTGATAATAACAGGATAGAAACAGGTCTTGCAAGGCTGGGAAAGCCTTTTCTGTTCACCGCGGGGTTGGCAGGCATTCATTAACTCAGCCGTTTCAAACGCTTGCGTCGTGTTGCGACATGAATAAACTTCCAGTGCCGTGACATTCATGAGAGGGAATTACAGGGACAATGTTCTCGGAGTCCTTATAGCGATTCTGGAAACTCATTAGGAGATTACTCCGCTTCGCTCTTAATGGCACCTCGATGGCCCTTTAGTCATTGCGAGGATTCCCAAGCGAAGCAGCAATCTCAGCTTACATCAGTAGAGCAGTTAAGCCTTCTTGGAATCAGCGTTTGCTCTTGATAAGCGCTTTGTAAGCATCCTGCTGAAGACCGACTGCCGCGGACAACTGAAAACGACGAAGCATCTATTGCGCCTAATCTAATCAAAGGACCAATCTGTCCAGTCTCGTTGGCGAAGGACGGTTCTCTTCCACGGTTCGAGCTTCATACATGCATAGGGGAAGAGACGCATCGTGTATATCGAGGTCGGCATCGGCAAACCTAACAAGTCGCCGAATACATAGAGCAAGAAAAGACTTTCCAAGGCAGCCTTTTCTTTTATGGCGACCGATCGATGTTCGTGGACCGCCATGCCAAAAAAGAATTCTTTCAAGGCTCGGAGCACGTTTTCTCCTGTCACTTTTGGCCCCCTCACAGTGTCCTTACGATCCATCCAACGGGCAGGCTGCCCCCACGTTGAAGGTCATCCTGCACCAATAATGCGCTTGCGGTATTCCAAGAGCAAGGCTGCGACGGCGATGATGGCAAAAAAAACGAATCAACCAGAGCCTAGCGGTTTCACCATATTGATATTACTATGAATAATTAATTTCATTAGATCCGGGAACTTGTGGAACAAACATGAGACAAATTCAATGGCAAGCACCGATTTTTTTGCTTGACAACTTGCACGAAAAAGATGCAGAAGTTTTTGGTTGAGATTGCAGAAAGGGCGTTCGCCCGAGGTCGGGAAAATGATCCGAAGCGGTTTGTTCTTAACTCGTAGATGGCTGAGCGAAGGCAGTTCTTGCCTCGTGGATCGGTGTTCCCGGCGCGTTTATCTATTATCCTCGACACAAGAAATCGACGCCGAAAGGGGATACCTTAGAGGGGAGACGCGTTGTTTTCCTCTCGTAAGGTTGAGACCGTAACTCCTCCGGGGGCAGTGGAGGACGATCGCCACGGCGCGGTTTGGCCCAGGGTA
>Ga0172368_10003330_pt1 | contig 19618 bp, 20 predicted proteins | sample Lak11m_FD_114540 | JGI IMG/M metagenome (GOLD analysis project Ga0172368, IMG submission 114540) | Freshwater microbial communities from Kabuno Bay, South-Kivu, Congo - kab_022012_11m | ecosystem: Environmental > Aquatic > Freshwater > Lake | place: Democratic Republic of the Congo: South-Kivu...
GAGCTGAGAATTATCAGTATATTGCATCCTTGATGGCTACTTGCAGGTTGCAGGATAAAAATGGATTCGTGGAGCTTGAAAAGATACTCAGACAGGAATTATGTCTGAGCTAAACAAATACCTAATTTATATTATAAAAATCCTTGTTCCTATTCGGTTGATGGTCAATAATATTCGTTGTTTAAATAAGACTTTTTCCTGTGGATGTGAAATGGATTCAAAATCAAACTGTTGGACGGCTGATGCAGTAAAAAATATAGATAATTATAAAATCGGTGTTAATAACTATTTTCAAAGTATGATTGAAGTTGAAATGAATGCTGTTTGTTTAAATGAAACTATATCTAAAAACTGTGATACCAATATGAATAGAATTATTGACTCTACGAAGATTTATAATCTAAAGGATTTTGGTTTAAAAATTAAAGAAGTGATCGAACAGGAACTTAGACGACAGTACGGTGACCAATTTTCGTACAATAAAGAATATCCAGAGCTTTTCTATAAGAAAGGAAGCGTTGATGTTGTTAGACTGAATTTTGCAATTAAGGCTCAGAACCATTTTCTGACAATAAGTGTTATAGAAAATCTAGCTGATATATATGGTATAATGAATATAGCAGATTTTTATCCGAAATTGACACCAATAATGCCTTTAGAATGATGAATTTAATAAATGCCGTTGAAAAGGTTGGTAAGAAATCCTTTTGTAAATTATTCCTACTAAATATATAACTTCGGAATGTATGTCATATATGCCGCTCTCAAATCATTTTTATTTATATGATTATAAATGTCTATAGTTGCTTGGTGGCTATCGCCTCTCAGTTCAATGACAAATTCTCGGCTCATTCCATTCCTGAGTAAATGAGTGGTGAACCAATGTCTGAAACAGTGTGGTGTGAACTTATCTTTTAAATTTGAACTTTTTGGATCATGAATTCCAATGCTTTCAGCATAGTCTGTGACCATCTGATAAATAGCAGTCCGGTTCAGTCTTTGATTATCTTGATTTATAAAGAGGGCTTGTTGCTTAGGATCAACATTGTACTCTTCTCTCAACTGCAGCCATCTCTTGAGGAGTCGCGCACACTCTTCGTCAAAATAAACCAATAGATTTGTTCTCTTTGGAGTTTTCTTTAGAGCGATTGACAAGTTTCCCCAATCAATATCTTTCAAGTCCACATTTATCAGTTCGTTTCTGCGTATTCCGGTTTTTGCAAACAAAACCATGACCGCTCTATCCCTTGGATCAAGTGTGGAGTTTACAAGTTTTTGCATATCCTCAACAGAAATAAGTTGCCTACGTGAGTTATAGGAGTCATTCTTGACCTCTTTCAGGAGATTCTTAAGATAACGGGACCTAAATGCCGGAATCGGATTAGCTCGAACGATTCCTTCTTCTTCCATGTATTCAAAAAAGCTCTTTAATGCTGCAAAATAACTATTGATGGAACTTGATGAAAGTTTTCTTTCCCTTAATAGTAATAGAAAGCTTTTCAAGTCATTCTTGTCGATTTGATCAAGAGGTTTTGTGGTATTCAACATGTAGAATTTCAAATATGACCGGTAAGTATCGAGTGTTCTTTTATTAATTCCGCGAGTTTGTGCGTCAATTAAAAAGTCTTTCACAACCTGTTGGTTAGGATACTGGTTGTTGGTTGTGATTTCTACAACATCTCTATCCATTTCCAGCCTCCTTTTGTAAGCTTGATCAGACCATATGTTTCCAGACCCACCAGTTGCTGTGAAATGGCTTTGACAGCTTCCGTCTCAGTAGGTTTTATTCCCAGGCGTTCTCTAATTTGATCTCCTGTAAGAATTTTGCCTGCTCTTATAATAAAATACAATATTTATGTCATTGATTTTTTTAAACTATATGCATATAATTTGGCCAGATGCACAAGATAATTAACATGTTCCTTCCAGTTCAATTTACTTTCACCCTTATATCTATCCCTGAAAGTAAATGGTATTTCTTTGTAATTTTGATATTTTGCTTTTACCACAATCTCAAGCATGATCTTGTAGCCTATCGGTGATAGTATAACCCCATCCAGGATATTTTTATTGAAAAAGAAAAATCCGCTCATAGGATCACTGATATTTGTCAGGGGTCTTGCCAGGATCGTCGCCCCCCGGCTGGTGATCTTCCTTATGAGAGGCCATTTCTCTATTTCTTCTTTTTCAAGATAACGGGTTGCCATCGTGAGATCTGATTCTCCATTTATAATAGGAAGAACAAGTTTTGGGATCACATCTGGCGGATGGCTAAGATCAGCGTCCATCACGCCAATTATTTCACCGTCAGCATATCTGATTCCTTCCATCACAGCACTGCTTAACCCTTCTTTCCCTTTTCTGTGAATTACCATGATCCTGTTATTTTGTAAGGAAAGATCATCTGCGATTCTTCCAGTACCATCAGGGGAATTGTCATCAACAATAATGATCTCTCCCCTCAAGAGATTTTCCTCAAAAACATCAAAAATTGATTCAACTAATATCGGCAGATTCTCTTTTTCGTTATAAGTAGGAATTATGACGGTTATCTTCATTGATTCCCTCATTTTTCATCCTGTAAAGATAACTTTAGCTAATAAAATCTTCTGCCCTTATTAACTTTTGTTGATCTACGAGTGCACTTGCAAGCATTATCGCTCTTGCATAATGTCCCCCGACACGTGAAGTGTCTACGAAAACCTTTTCCATTAAAACCGGCGCGCCGTGACCATAGCCACCGCCCAGGAACACAAGCGTCCTGAAGATCAGGTTCCCTGAAATGCCATCGGGCGCAAGGATGAAATTTGCCTCTTCTATCGCATCTTCTATCAAAATAGAATAATTCTTTGCATCAATTCCAATCTCGCATAGTTTCTTTGTGACAATTTGGGCTTCTTCGAGCGTCCTGTCAACAGTTTCACCTCTTCCCTTATCTTCAAAACGCCCACCTGAGAGGATACCCACTTTCATTTTCACACCAAGGCGCCCAAAGTGCTGAGCACCGCGTTTTACCAGTTCCACCTTGTCTTCAATAGAATTCCCTTCGTCGATGCCGACCGGTGCAAGGAAAAAAGGTTTACCACTTGCTGTTTCTAATAAAGCTACCCTGTAAAGTTTCCTGGTATTAAGCGATCTTTTTAATTCAGAAAGCGTCTTTGTTGCACTGAGCGTCCCTCTAACGGCTCCATCGATCTTCCCGGAAACCAATAATTCGACCAGTTTCTTTGGCGCTTCATCTGAATGGATTATTTCAAGGTCTGTACCTATCGCTTTAATCTCTTTTTCATCCCCGACGAGCACAACATCGGCATATATACTTGCGACTTCGGCGCTTTTTATAATTTTCTCCGAGATAATCCCGATCCCAAGCCCTATATGAGCATGATTCTTTTTTGCTTTTCTCTCAATATCAGATAGGAGTGACATTTTATACTCTCAGGTTTTTTTACCAAGTTCTTTTGAACGCTCACAGGCCGCGATCACAGCATTCATCATAGCGATCCGCACTCCCTGTTCTTCCATGACCCGAAGCCCTCTTATGGTCGTTCCGCCAGGTGAGGTTACCATGTCTTTTAATTCCCCGGTGTGGCTTGCGCCATCAAGCACCATCTTGGCGGCACCAAGGACGGTTTGTGCCGCAAGCAATTTTGCTGTTTTCCTGTCAAGCCCTTCATGCACACCGCCATCTGCAAGTGCTTCGATTATCATGAAAACATAGGCTGGTCCGCTGCCTGATAATCCGGTTACGGCATCCATCAGGTTTTCCTGTAATTGAACCGTCTTTCCTATTGCATTAAATATACTGGAAACGATCGTGGTGTCCTCTTTTGATGCCACACTTCCGGGACTGATGGCAGAAGCCGCTTCTTCCACTATTGCTGCAATATTTGGCATCACTCTCACAACTTTTGTCCCTGCTGGAAGATTTTTCTCGAATGTGTCTATCGTAACGCCTGCTGCTATTGATATTATAAGTTGGTTCTTTATTGATTTCTTTATCTCATTCAGGACTGCCGGAACGATCTGTGGCTTGACCGCAATTATAACCACGTCTGAATTAACAACAGCATCACAATTACCGCTACAGATTTTGATTTTTAAATCTTTTTCAAGTATCTGCAATTTTTCATGATCCATATCACTGGCATATATATGTCCTGAAGGAACAAGCCCTGCATGAATTATTCCTTTGATAAGGGCTTCACCCATCTTTCCTGTGCCGATAAATCCGATTTTTTTATTTGCCATGCCTGTTGTTGTCATTGTGATCTACTACAATAAAGAGATGAAGCGATAAAAGGATTATCATGAAAGGTTCAGAGACATATTATTATAATTTTTAAGAAAAAACCACAGAGTTGGCTATGAACTTTCAGTTCGTTGATGAACATGAAAAAAACAACGAACTGGTACGAACTAATGCTACCGGGTTCGTTTCAGGTCGTATAAGTTAATTGTTTTATCAATATTTTATCATATTCACCTGGGTTGATTACCGTGCAGCTATACTTTGAGTTCTGAAAGATATTTTCTCAAATCTCTACCGTATCCTTTTTTCTTTGCAATCTTCTCCATCGCCGAATAAATCCCGCTGCTGTACTGCGGTGCTTTTTTCTCCTTCCATACAAGCTTATGCGGCAGGATTTTTGATGCCGCCCGGCGCAGGATATATTTCCGGATCCCGTTATATATCTTAAGTTCCGGAGCAATGCAAAGGGCAAGTTCAATGACTTTTTTATCAAGATACGGCACTCTCAGCTCAACGGAATTTGCCATTGTGACTGCATCATCTCTCTCAAGATTATTCTGTGCGATATTGGCAATGTCTGTTCTCAATGCTTTTTCGAGATCTTCAGGTTTCATGGATTCATATCTTTTATACCCGGCAAACAATTCATCTGCCCCCTGTCCCGATAGGATAACGCGAAGCCCGTCGCTGTGGGCATATTTTGATGCCAGGTATAGTGGCATGGCAATACTTACCATAAGCGGGTCCGGTGATTCGATGGCTTTTATCACATCATGAATTGCAGATTCCAACTCCTCCATAATGATCTCATGCAAGTGCAGGTTATCCTGAAGCCCAAGGAGTTTTGCGGCATATCTTGTTTGGTTAATATCATGGGAGCCCACCATACCTACCGAATATAATTTTGCATCTTTGCGAAGGGCGGCAAGCAGGGAACTGTCAAGGCCTCCGGAAAATGCGATCGCGCAGGGCTCATGATAACGTTTCCCGGCGGATCGTTCCAGCGCCCTATAAAGCATATCTACAGCTTCATTTTCAATAGTCATCAATTTTCCAGGAGAAAAAGATGCTATTTTTTTTTGAGTTATGCTTCCGGCACTATAGATCATCATGCATCCGGGTTTTAATACCTGGATATCATTTTGTCCTATTGCAGACAATGCTTTTTTCTCAGACGCAAAAGCAAATACTTCGCCTTTGGCATAAAACAGGGGCTTGACGCCCGCCGGGTCGCGAACAATGGTCATTTTCCCATTTTCATAATATGCGAATGCATAATCACCGTCTGATTCCCTGATCGTTTCTTCAATACCTCTGGATCTAATAAAAGCAAAAAGGGTCTCACTATCCGAATCCGTTTCAAGGTTAATCTTTTTTGCGATCTCCCTGAAATTGTAGATTTCCCCATTGTAAGTTAGAGCTGTGCTGTTTGAGATCGGCTGGTTTTTTTCTCCAGTTATTTTGAGCAGGACATTACCAAGGGTTATTTCACCATCCGAGAATATGCCGCTGCCGTCTGGCCCCCTGTGTTTTAGCACTTCAAGCATCCTCAGGACAACTACTTTTGCATCTTTTCCGGCAGCGCCTGCAATTCCGCACATAAAGTCTTAAATCACTGGTTGGTTTAAAAAAGGTTCTGTTGATTAAGGTTTTAATTTAAGGAATCTTGTATAGCGGGGAATGGATTCGAACCATTGGTCTACGGGTTATGAGCCCGTCGGGATATCCTGACTACCCTACCCCGCTTTTGAGGTAAAAATAGTATTCCTCTTTAAGTAGATGATGAATGATAAAGTCTTCGGTTAGGGATACTATCTCCGGATAAAGAAATCATAGATACCAGAATATATAGCAAAAAAGTCTCTAAATTTTCAAACAACCTGTTAAATACAAAGAAAAATAAGTAATATCATTTCCGGTGAATTTAATATGAAAACAATAGATGAATTAATTCAAAAAGCTGTTGAACTCCAGGCCGGTGGGCTTTTGACCGGGCAGATCGCAGACGAATTGAATGTTTCCCGTGAAACTGCTACATGGCTTCTTGTCCACTCAAAAAAGGGCGATGATACTACCGCCCCCAAGGATATTTATATAGACTGGAGCAACATCGGTCGAAGCTCAACCAGGCAGAGGCTGATAGCCGGTTCATTGACCGATATGGTAATCGAATGCCTGAGTAAAACAGAAACCGATATTGATACGATCGTTGGGGTCGCACTTTCCGGAATTCCTCTTGCGAACATGATTGCAGAAGAACTCGGGGTGGAATTTGCCACATATCATCCCAACAAGCAAAAATTGGAGCCTGAATTAAATGGAATAAAAGGAACGATCAGCCAGAACTTTGCAGGCGTATCCGGAAAAAATTGCGTCCTGATAGATGATGTTGTAACATCAGGAACAACACTCACAGAAGCAGTATCCGTACTTTTGGCCCTGGGTGCAAAACCCGTAGCCATAGCTGTATTGATCGATAAGAAAGGAATAGATGACATTGCCGGTGTTCCTCTTAATGCCCTGCTCAGGGTAACAAGAGTGGATAAAATAGATCCGGAATAATCAATCCAAAATGCCAAATTGGGCTATACATTTACTTGTTCCTCTTCTTGCTCTCCTGGTAGTGGGCAGGAAGGAGGATTACAAATACATCCTTTTGTTATTGCCATTTGCAGTCTTTCCCGATATAGATACCCTGGCATTCGAACACAGGGCACTTTTGCATAACCTCTTTATTCCTCTTGTTCTTGTTTTAATAGGCATGTTATTAAAAAAAATGAGGATAATATTCTTTATAACAGCTTTTTATGTTGCATCTCATGTTATCCTGGACCTGTTCGGCGGAGGAGTCGTTCTTTTCTATCCGTTTTACAATGAAATGGCATTTATAGATGCAAACCTTAAATTGAGCGCAACCAATGAATTATTATGGACATTCGATTACGGTTTCACCAACTATGGTAATGGATGGAAGGTAGCACAGGGTTATATTTCTGATAGCGTTGGAACAGGTTCACTTGCGCTCGTATTTCTGGCAGGTGTATGGGCTGCAAGATACAGGTTATTAGCATGGAGAAATAAATGACAAAAAGCCTCATGGTCGTGGGAACAGGTTCCCATGTTGGAAAAAGCATAATTGTCACCGCACTTTGCAGGATCCTTTCAAAAAAGTATTCGGTCGCACCATTTAAGGCGCAGAACATGAGCCTTAACTCATGGGTAACACGCGAAGGCGGTGAAATAGGGATCGCCCAGGCAATACAGGCAAAAGCGGCAGGAGTCGAACCCACATGCGATATGAATCCGGTGCTGCTAAAACCTAAAGGTGATCATATGTCCCAGGTCATAATTCTTGGAAAACCAGTAGCTGATAAGGAAGCCGGGGATTATTATGATTCCATCGAAGGGGTAATGTCAACTGTTGCGGGTGCTCACGACCGGCTTGGCGAGCTGTACGAGTTGATAATAATTGAAGGCGCAGGCGGGGCTGCTGAAATAAACCTGTATCACAGGGATATCGTAAATACAGGCATGGCAAGACTTGTCAGGCCGCCTATGATTCTTGTGGGGGACATTGAAAGGGGCGGTGTTTTTGCAAGTATTTACGGGACAATTCAGTTACTTCCCGATGATATAAGAGGTCTTGTCAGGGGTCTAATAATAAACAAATTCAGGGGAGACATGAAATTGCTTGAACCGGGAATAAGGCGGCTTGAAGAGCTCACAGGCATTCCTGTTATCGGTGTTATACCATATACGGATATTCGGATCCCGTCAGAGGATTCCGTATCTATAAAAGATAAAACAGGTAATGGTAATCCTATAAAAATAGTTGTGATACGATTGCCCCATATATCCAATTTCACTGATTTTGAGCCACTCGAACACTACGCCGATATTGAATATGCGGAACTGGACGATGAACTTCCCGAATCCGATGCGATCATTCTGCCCGGGACGAAAAATACTATGGATGATATGAAAGCCCTTGTTTCAAGTGGAATTGGAAAAAAGATTAAAAAGCAAGCCAGCAGAGGTATCCCTGTTATCGGGATATGCGGGGGCTACCAGATGCTTGGAACTGAAATAATCGATAGCGGTATAGAAGGTATGGGTGGAGCAAGTACAATAAATGGTCTGGGGCTTCTTGATGTAACCACCCGGTTCTTTGAATATGGGAAAAAAACACGACAGGTTGAAAAACTCATTACCGGGAATGGAAAAATTCTTGGCGCCATAAAAGGACAGTCAGTAAAAGGATATGAGATCCATATGGGCGAAACGAGGGCAGGTGTTCCTGCTTTCGGGGATGATGGGAGCGTGAGTGATAACGGCCTCGTTATAGGTACATATCTTCACGGGCTTTTTGAGAATGACAATTTCAGGAACTCCTTCCTTGGATATTTATATGATCAAAAAGGATTAATATATCAAGATAAGACTCGAAGCGATGGCATTGAGGAACTTGCGGGATTCATTGGGTCTCATTTGAATATGGAGTTAATATACGGGATGCTGGAGGAAAAATGAAACAGCTTTTAGATACGGTTCAAAAGATAAAAAGTATGGAGATACGGGGCGCGGGAAAGATCGCACGGACTGCGGCGGCGCAACTTCGTGATCATAGCCAGCGCCAGAAGACAGTTGATATTTCAAAGTTTAATGATACGATGAAAATCGCCGCCGGACTCCTTATCAGTACGCGCCCCACAGCAGTTTCTTTGCCAAATGCAGTTCACGCTGTGATGCGATATACTGGCGAGACCGTTGATGAGGCAAAGGCTGATATCAATAAACGAGCAAATGATTTCATCGAAAATTCCGAAAATGCAGTGAGAAAGATCGGGGAAATAGGCGCAAAAAGAGTGCACGACGGTGATACGATAATGACGCACTGCAATTCATCAGCAGCAATATCAATAATTGCAGCGGCGCATAAAGAGGGGAAAAATATCAGGGTCATAGCCACGGAATCCCGACCGAGATGGCAGGGGCACCTGACGATCAGACAGCTTGATGAAGAAGGAATAGAAACGTCGTTAATAGTGGATTCAGCAGTAAGATATTTCATAAAAGATGTTGACATTGTGGTCATGGGCGCAGATGCAATTACGGTAAACGGCTCTGTGATCAATAAAATCGGTACGTCCCAGCTTGCGCTCTGTGCTCATGAGGCAAGGAAAAACGTCATAATTGCAGCCGAAACCTATAAATTCAGTCCAAGAACATTATTGGGCGATCTTATCGAAATAGAAGAGCGAAATAGTTCAGAAGTGATCCCTGATGAAAAATTAAAGGTTTACACGCATGTTTCTGTAAAAAATCCCGCGTTCGATGTTACGCCGCGCGAATATATCGATCTTATATGTACGGAGGTAGGGGCGATACCTCCTGAAATGGCTTATTTTATTATAAAGGAATACCTGGGGTATAGCCTGGATGATATTAATATTTAAAAGAATAAATAATCCTATTTTAAATTCTCCACTTAAGAAAACCTATAAACACAATCAGCCAAATCTAACCACGATGAATTTCCAGATCCTTGACGCCGATTACACATACAGCGACAAAAAGCCTGTTGTAAGACTCTATGGCAGGGATGGGTCCGGGAATAGTGTCTGCTGCATGGTTCCTGATTTTGAACCTTATTTTTATGCAAAAACTAATCCTGAAATGTCGGGGATTCTCCAGGAAAAGTTCAAAGAGCATATAAAAAAGATCGAACCTGTATCGCGTTTTGAACCCATCGGGTATTTCAAGACTAAGGTCCCAATGCTAAAAATAACTCTTTTTGACCCGAAAGGAGTGCCGGTCATTCGCGATGAAGTCAGGAAAATGGTTGATGACATCTATGAAACCGATATCCTGTTCAGGAACAGGTATATGGTGGATAACGGGCTTGGCGGAATGGGCTGGGCAAATGTTGAATCCGAAGGAAATTTGAACAACAACGAAATCTTAAGCACGTTCAAAATAACATCCAAAAACGTCGTGCCTGTGGATATCCTCAAAAACGCCCCGCTGCGGCATCTTGCATTTGATATCGAATGCCTTCCTTTAAACGGCGCCATGCCAGTGCCTGAAACATCCCCAATTATCCTGATGAGCCTTGCATTCGCGCCTGAGTTCAATGGCAGGAAAACGATTGTGCTTGTTGGTAAAAATACGAATATAAAAGGCGACGTTGAAAGCTGCGGCAGCGAAGAAGGAATGCTTCGCCGGTTTTTTGAAATAATCAAAGAGTTTGATCCGGATATCCTTGTGGGTTACAACTCCAATAGTTTTGATATTCCTTATATCGTTGACAGGGTAAATATACTCAATAAGAAAAGAGCAAGGATAGACCCGATAGCTGGCAGGGATGGGAGGACATTATATTACAGGAAGATCGGAAATGTAACCAGAATAAGCGTGATGGGACGCATAGCAGTGGATGTGCTGCCACTTCTTCGCAAGGAGTTTTCATTAAAGCAATATACACTGAGGAATGCAGCAAAGGAATTACTTGACACACAGAAGCTTGAAATACCTATCCTTGAGATGGAAGAGTACTGGAATGACAATGGGGAGAAGCTTTCAAAGTTCATCGAATATGCAAGGCGCGACTCAGAACTTGCTCTCCTTTTCCTTTTGAAGCTTCGGCTTATTGACAAATACATCGCTCTTGCAAGAGTTAGCGGAACGCTCCTCCAGGATATTCTTGACGGCGGGCAGACACAGATGGTGGAGAACCTGATACTTCGCGAATACATGAAAAATGATCGTGTCCTGCCTGCAAGGCCTACTGGTGAAGTCTCTGGGGAACGGTTCGACCTGGGCGAGGAACTGGCAGGGGCTGAAGTGCTGCCGCCGAAAAAGGGACTTCTGGAAAATATCGTGATACTTGATTACAAATCGTTGTACCCGACCATAATGATGGCGCATAACCTCTGTTATACAACTGAAGTCGTAGGCGAAATACCGGAGGATATTATAAAAGCGCCAAATGGCGGTGTTTTTGTGTCACAGAATATTGTAAAAGGCATCGTTCCCTCTATACTTGAAGATCTCCTGGACCGCAGGCAACAAACGCGCGCAAAAATGAAGAACGCAGACGAGGACGAAAAACGCGTACTTGACGCTACTCAGCTTGCCCTTAAGATCCTTCTTAACAGTTTTTATGGCTATTCGGGATACACGAGGGCGCGGCTTTACAGTTTGACGCTTGCCGGCGCTGTCACAAGTTTCGGGCGGGAGAATATCCTGCGAACGAAAGATCTGATAGAGAACGATATCATAGAAATAAGTCTTAAAGATGGAAAAGCAGTCAGGAAAGAGGATGGTGGGAAAAACATCGGCCTGTCAGTTGTATATGGCGATACTGATAGCGTTTTTGTGCATCTTATTAACAAAAGTATAACTTTCGATGAAGCGCAGCTTGTGGGGAATAGTATAGCAAATACCGTTACGGAATCTCTTGTTAAGCCAATGGAACTTGTTTTTGACTCGTTTGCCAAACGCGCCATATTCCTTGCAAAGAAACGCTATGCTCTGCTTCTCCAGGAAAAAACCGTACAGGGAATTAAAGAAAAGATAAAAGTAAAGGGAATGGAGACCGTGCGCCGCGACTGGTGTGAGATTACAACAAAAACCATTGAGAAAGTTCTTGAGCTTGTGTTAAAGGAAGCTAAAGTGGATGACGCCGTCCTTCTTGTCAAGAATACGATAAACGGGATAAAAACGATAGACGCAAACAGCGCGATGTTTGATGATCTTATCCTGACGCGGCAATATACTAAAAAAGTTGAAAGTTATAAGAACAAACAGCCCCACATAACGGTCATAGAAAAACTCCAGAAAAGAGGCATAATATCCAATGTTGGCGACAGGATACCTTTTGTGATAATCGCAGGTAATGCGATGTTCGTTGAACGTGCGGAGGATCCCGAATACGCCAAGAAGAAAAATTTGCCGATCGATGTTGATTATTACATAAATAAACAGATATTGCCACCGGTTGAACGGATATTATCCGATTTCGGCGTTACAAGGGAAATGTTAAGAGGGATGGGGGAAAGAAAAGTACAGGCTGAAACTAAACAAAAGCAACTATTCGAATTTTAGGAGACATAAAATTGAAAACACATCCAAGATGCGCCCCATGTTTATTAACGAGAGTGCAGTTTGAGGCAGAACTTTCCACAAAAGACCTGGCATTGCAGAAAAAAGCGATCCTTGCAGGCATAGAAGTTCTTCGCAAATACATGGCTGATGGCGCGCCTGCAACGCATCTTTCAACGAAGATACACAGGGAAGCCTACAGTGTGCTCGGGGATATTGATCCCTATCTTGAGAAGAAAAAGGAGAGCAACGTTGCGGCATTGAAACTTCTGCCATTTGCGCGGGATTTTGTCAGGGAAAAAGATTCTTTCAGGCGCGCTGTGCTTGCTTCAATAATCGGGAATTCGTTTGATTTCGGGGTTCTGGGTTTTGATGCGGATAAAGCTACAGCAAAGGACATGATGAAGAAGCAATTCGAGCACGGGCTTGACGTAGATGATTCTGATAAAATAAAAAAGATGGTTACCAATGTAGTTTATCTTGCGGATAATTGCGGAGAGATCGTTTTTGACACCCTCCTTTTTGAGGAAATAAAAAAGCTTGGCGGAAGGATCACTCTTGTAGTTAGGGGTGCGCCAATTCTTAATGATGTAACAATGACTGAATTGAAAGAACTCGGAATCGATAAAAAGGTTGACAGGGTGCTTACCACGGGTTCAAACGCAATAGGTGTATGTATCACAGAAGCGCCTGCCGAGCTTGTGGAAGCGCTCACCGGTGCATCGCTGATAATCAGTAAGGGCATGGCGAATTATGAGACCATGTCGGAATATGGTTTCAAGCCCATAGCATATTTCTTGAAGACAAAATGCGAATCAGTGGCTGAGGCGCTGGGGCTTTCCAGGAATATGAGCGTGGCGAGGTTGGAATTGTAAATGGAATAATCTGGGGAAAAAGACTTAAGCCAAAAAGAACATAGTAATTTTGCACATAATCAGGGGGAAAATTACGAGCAGTCTTTATAAAAAAATCCTGATAGCAACAGATGGCTCAGAACATACTGAAAAAGCAGTAACCCATGCAATCGAATTAGCAAAGCTTACGGGAGCACAGCTTCATGCGGTTTATGTGATCAGCATTATATCCCCTCCTGAAGATATGGATATTAAGACCGACTTTGACAATGAATCAACAATTTCTATTGATGCATCCATGGATGGATTAAAGAAGATACTTGAACTGGATGGGGATAAGGCAATAAGATCCATAGAGGAAAAGGCAGCTATAAAGGGAGTAAAAGTCCAGAAATGGATCCTGGAAGGTCAGCCCGCAAAAGAGATTTTGAGATTAGCCGATGAGCAGTCATTTGATCTGATAGTGATGGGCACGCTGGGTAGAGGCGGGATTGAAAAATTCCTGCTTGGAAGCGTGGCAGATAAAGTGATCAGGGGTTCAAGGATCCCTGTGATGACGGTTAGAAAATAGATACGGGAGGTGAAAAAAATGAAGATCAGAAAGATAAGGAAGATCGCCCGGGGAACATGCAAGTGTCATTCTTCCTGCGCATAGGAGCCTCAGGAGATAATCTAAAAACATGAACCAAAGGTTTTTACTCAGGTCAGGCAATTTCTAAACAACGAACTAAACGAACTTCAACGAACTCAAAGCAATCAAGTTCGTATCGATTTCGTCCAAGTTCGTTGTTTTTTGAGAGATTTTTGGCAAACGTAATCATGGTTTCTGTTGTCAAATAAAATTCGAGGCAAATGATTAAAAACAGGTAAAATAAATAAAGTAATGACAAAAAAAGAAATAAATCAGTATGTAGCCCTTATCTGTACCCACTGCGAATTCTACAAGGAAGATGATTTCGAGCTTGAATGCGCTGCATTCAAGGTCTTAAAAAACATGCTTCAAAAGGGCAGGATAACTCCAGTTGAGATAAAGGATGTTTTCGGGTAAATTTCCCCTGCTGGCGCCTGGGCATATACTTCGCGAGCTTGAATCTCCTGTTGTATATAATATCATTAAAGACGAGCTGTTCGAACTTGATGATGAAGCGATCCGGTTTTTGAAAAAATGCAATGGCAGGAATCCATTCCTTGATCTGCTCTTAAATGGCAAAAGTGATGAAAATGTTGATTTCATGCTGGATGAAGGGATCATCCTGATGACGGACTTGAATGAATTAAAAACGATCAAAGCTCCACATTCACCTATCCCCTCACTTCGTTATCTGCTTTTAAATATTACGAATAAATGCAATCTCAAATGCAAGCATTGCTATCTCCAGGATCCGGGAAAACTCGAGATCGATCCTGGTGTTTTTGAAAAAGCACTATCGCAATTCGAAGAAATGGGCGGTCTAAAACTCATGATATCAGGAGGTGAACCGCTGATCCATTCAAAATTCCGGCAACTTTTGGAGATATTGCCATCGTATGAATTAAGAGTGGTCCTCCTGTCAAACGGAACTCAGATAGATAAGACAATGGCAGGAAAATTATCCCATTATGTTCATGAAGTCCAGGTCAGTATCGACGGTATCCGCTCTCATGACCTGCTGCGAGGGAAAGGATCGTTTTCCATGTCCATGAAGGGTATTTCAAGTTTGCTTGAATCCGGGATACCCGTTTCGATCGCCACCATGGTCCATAGATTCAATACAGGTGAATTTGACGAAATGGAAAAGCTTTTTTCAAAGACGGGCGCGATCTCATGGAGCGTTGATGTTCCATGCATCACAGGCAATCTTTGCGAAAATATGGATTTTGTTCTTGATTTGAAGGAAGCCGCAAAATTCTTAAAATATGGCTTTGGCGCCGGAGCCCATGAAAGCACGGGAGATAATACCTGCGGTTCTCACCTGTGTTCGGTAGCGCCCGATGGATCAGTCAGTAAATGCGGATTTTTTGAAAATGAACCGGCAGGGGATGTTAATGACCTTCGGTCTGCATGGGACAACATCTGCAAGTCCTTCTTATGGAAACTCGAAGAACTTGAATGCAGGGATTGTATAGTGCTTCACGAATGCAAAGGCGGATGCAGGTTCAGGGCAAAGCAATATAAAGGAATTCTTGCGCCTGACCCTTTGATGTGCCATGCTAATTTACCTGGTGGTTTTGGTTAATCTATCAAGTTTAATAACAATACTTACACTCCGCTCACCAAAATGTCTTTGATCCTCAGCGAAATAAAAGAGGAACATCAGAATTTTATATAATTAAATAACTTTATAAATAATTATTATTGAATAATCATAAAGAATTTAAACATAGACTCTAATAAAGATTAATATGCATTTTAAAGTTGTTATAGAAGAAGATGAGGAAGTCGGAGGCTATGTAATTAGTTGTCCGAGCCTTCCAGGCTGTTTTTCTCAGGGAGATACAATTGAAGATGCGCTGGAAAACATTAAAGAAGCTATACAGGCATGTCTTGAGTCATTGAGTGAAGATGAAATTAAGTCATATTTGACCATACCTACTGCCAAAATAGTTGATGTGGTTGCCTGATGTCCAAACTTCCATTAATTTCAGGAATGGAAGCTATGAAAGCATTTTCCAAGGCGGGTTGTATTCCTCACCGACAAGTAGGCAGTCATGTTGTTCTAAGAAAAGAAGGGTCTAAAGTTACATTATCCGTCCCAAAACATAGAGAATTAAAACCAGGATTATTGAGGGATTTAATTAAAGCCGCCGGGCTTTCGATTGAAGAATTTGAAATGTTGTTATGAGAGAACTCCTGCGCCTGAACTAAAATATAGAGTTCCTGCAAATCGATAGAAATGTAAATTCATGAGCATCCATCGGATGCTTCCGACCTCGATCGGGGGTCGTTGACGATGACACATGAAGCAGTATTTATATGAACCGAACACGCCAGATTAAGTAGTAGAGATGGCTGTGTCGAATACTAATAAAGGAAAATCTAATATATTTTCCGATGGCGTGGAGAGCGCCGACGTGATCATCATCGGAGCAGGAGTGGGTGGCCTGTCCGCAGCAGCCTATCTTGCCCGGGCTGGACGAAAAGTGATAGTCCTGGAGCAGGACAGCCACATTGGGGGCACTGCCCATGTCTTTAAGCGCGGAGGTTTCACATTCCCGACGGGCCCCCAATCGATCACGATGCCCGAATATATCGCTGATTCCCTTTGTGAATTGGGCGTTAAAAGGCGTTTGGGTTTTATGCGGGATCACTTTCAGGTGCTTCGGGGTTCCATGAACATAATGATCTCCCAGCCTCTTGATCGGCTTGCACGGCAATTATCAGATCATTTCCCCGAAGAGCACAAGGGGATAAATATTGTCATCAAAGTCCTGGAAGAGGTGATAGCCGCCCTCGATGTACTGAAGCCCTATGACCTCATCGAGCAGGCGCCAGGATGTACAGATAGTACTGCCTGCGAAGTGCTTGATCGATGGGGGCCTGTCCCTGCCAGGGATCTCTTTGACCGGCATCTGAAAGACCAGGGCCTTAAGGATCTCCTGGGCAGCCAGGGAACCAGTGAAACAGAAATGTCGGTCGTGCTTTTAGCCCAGATGTGGCGCTTCATGTCAGGAGTTGGGATATGGTATGTCAAAGAAGGGATAGAGAGCATCCCGGTGCTTCTCGCACAGCAGGTGCGTTCTTTTGGCGGGGATATCCGTCCAGGGGAGAAAGTCGAACGCATTATCGTACAGGATGACGCTGTCACCGGGGTAGAACTTGCAGGAGGGACAAAAATTAAAGCACCTCTTGTTTTATCTGACGCGGATTATCGGGAAACCATTGAAGAGCTCCTTCCTTCAGACGCATTAACCTGCAATGACAGGGAAATAATTTCAAGGATGCATCTCACTTCCTCGGCCTTTACTGTCTTTTTGGGAGTGAAAAAAGAGCTGGTTAATCTATCTGCTTTCCGGGGCGATCATCTCTACGTGAAGCTTAAGGAAGGGAAGCCTGTGCCCTGGGAGATAAAGAAAGCCCGGCAGGAGGATTTTCTCCAAGACGAGATCATGCTTTCCTGGTGGTCAAGACACGACCCCTCACTTGCCCCGCCGGGACATGAAGCGCTGGTAATTAAAGTGGGAGCGCCATTCGATATGTTTGCGCCATACTCAGGAGGAAGTCGTGGACGACATCAAGAACGCTATTATTCATTAAAAGAGGAGCTTGCAGACGGCCTTGTCGCAGCTTCAGAAAATATCCTGCCCGGACTTGCCGGGGCTGTGGTGGTTCGCGAGGTGGCGACCCCGCTCACATATAAATACTGGGGGCACCGCAGCGAAGGGTCGGTGGCTGGCTGGTCGTGGCGGTCATCGGACCAGCCTAAACCCCGGGCACGAAGCCTCACTGCCACGAATTTTGAGGGATTGCTTATGGTAGGCCTGCATTCCTTTACCCGTCTTTTCTATGGCGGGATGGGGACATCGATGTATAGTGGAAAGTATGCTTCAGATATTGTTTTGAAAAAAAAGGAATAATTCGTTTATTCCATTTTTCCGATCAATTTTACTTCTTTAAGCTCTTTTTCAGTTTTTCCGCAAGATCTTTTCCGAGCCGTTTGGATTCTTCAAGGTCTTTCTCTTCAGGTTTATACTGGACGCGCAACACCGGATCAATAACTTTTATTCCAATTTCCCGCATCTTCTCTGCGATCAAACCTGGCGCTTCTCCGCTCCAGCCATAAGAGCCAAAGGCTGCTCCGGGTTTGCCTGAAAAGTTTGCTTTTCCAAGGCTATCCAAAAATTTTTCCATTGGCGGCAACATCTTATAATAAAATGTCGAAGACCCGATCGCTATAGCATCAGCGGATTTTATATTGTCTATCTTTGCTTCATGAAAATTAAAGGCTTCTGCCTCAATATTCCTTGATTTTGCACCTTCAACTATGGCATCAGCCATCGCTTTTGTGTTCCCTGACGTACTTAAGTACACTACGACTATTTTTGGCATATTTTTCCTCCCGGACATATGAGAGGGTCAATGGTACACTATCCCTCTCTCATAATAAGATTAAAAATCATTATAGATAAAACTTCCTTTCTAAAGAAATTCATAACTTCTTCAAGACCCTTGCCGCGTAAGTAAAATAAAGTAAACGCACCTCGTCTCCCAGGTTTTGGGAAATATTCAGGCAATTATTTATAGCTTAACCTTCTTTTTGATGAAGGTACCATTTCGATACTCTTCGAATGCTATTTCTAATTCTTCCCGGGTGTTCATAACGATAGGTCCATACCATGCCACGGCTTCACCAAGAGGTTTGCCGGATATCAAAAGGAAACGCAGATCCCTATCATCTGCTGTTATTTTAACATTATCACCATCTTTGAAGATCACGAGATGTTCTTTTCCGATCGACCCGTTTTGCGCTGATCCGAAAAACCCGCTGCCTTCGACCACATAAGCAAAAACCCTGCATCCTATCTTGACACTGTGTTCAAATTCTGTATCGGGTGCCATTGTGACATCAAGATATTCTGTGTCCGCAACAAGATCCTTAACAGGTCCTTTTATACCCCAGACCTCACCGCTGATGACCTTGATCCTTATGTTCTTACCTGTCGAAACTTCCCGTATCTGTTCGTTTTTTATTTCCCTGTACCTTGGTCCCATCATTTTATGCGTGGACGGCAGGTTTACCCACAGTTGAAAGCCTCCCATAATTCCATTAATCCCTTTTGGCATCTCCTGGTGGATTATGCCGCTTCCAGCTGTCATCCACTGGACGTCCCCCGCTGCGATAATGCCTTTGTTTCCCATGCTGTCCCCATGCTCCACTGTGCCTTCCAGCATATAAGTGACGGTTTCAATCCCACGGTGAGGGTGCCACGGAAATCCGGCTATGTAGTCAGCCGGATTATTGGAGCGGAAATCATCAAGAAGCAGGAATGGGTCCAGTAATGGAACTTCATTGTAACCGAATGCCCTTTTAAGATGGACACCTGCGCCTTCGATAGTTGGTTTGCTGGTCAATATCTTTTCAATCTTTCTGTTCATGCTCCCATCTCTCTTAGATAATTATAGTCTAAATTAACATATAAGGTTATCTTTTCCAGGCTTGTCGCAGAACTGCACCTGATGGGGCAGGTTGAAATTTTAACATCTAAGAATTGATGACAGTCCCGTTAATCGTTCCTGTAGGCCTCTTTGCCAGGATGACATCATAGGTTTTTGTTGTTAAAACTGATACGTTTACTGGCTGGATCGAAATATTGGCGAAGTATTCCGGATCTTTGATCGCCGTCAGGTAATATGTTCCCATCGTTAAATTCAGCGAATAAAATCCAATGCCATCGGTAACTGTCGATACTCCGGTATTCGTTATTACAGTTA